>Ga0209815_1000109_pt1 | contig 60015 bp, 59 predicted proteins | sample CoawatmetaG00DNA_FD_187507 | JGI IMG/M metagenome (GOLD analysis project Ga0209815, IMG submission 187507) | Marine microbial communities from the West Antarctic Peninsula - Coastal water metaG002-DNA (SPAdes) (version 2) | ecosystem: Environmental > Aquatic > Marine > Coastal ...
TCATGAGACAATTTACCAGCGATCAATACCATCATTACCGTAAAGAATACCCCCGCATTGTTGATATCCCATATCACCTCAACTAGCCCAAAATCCATAAAGCCCACAGCCATTAATATACCAGTAACAGCCAATGCTTTATTTTGTTCAAAGTGAGAGCGACAATACCAAATAAAGCTGCCATAAATTGAATAGACCATGAAAGGACCAAAAATACCTGATTCGAATAGACTATTAAATAGCTGACTATGAGGGCCCGACAGTCCGGGCATTACATTGGGTATAAGGCCTGCATTAATAAGAGCTAATTTTTCCACATAAAAGGTACCTGGGCCTGCACCAAACAAAGGGTTGTCCAGAAATATTAATGTGGCCGAATGCCATAAGGCTAAACGGATTCCAGCAGAGCCATCGGCCACTTTGCCATTAATAAAATACTCGTAAATAGCGGGCACCACAACGCTGGCTCGTTCTTGTATAAACGGCACAAAAAACCAAACCAAAACAGCCACAATAAAAAAACCACTCAATATGGCAAAGCGCTTAGTGTATGTTGGACGTTCTAACAGGTCTACAGCAACCCAGCATAATACCGGCATAGATATCCAACCACCCTTAGTGCCAGAGGCCAAAGAGCCAATAACACCCAGAGACATAGCCACTAAAGCCAATAAAGCCAATAAAGCCCATCGCTTTTGATTACGCCACAAGGGTTGAAACAGTGCTACTGACATAACGCCCAAGACCAAACTAATGTTTCCAAAGGTAGCAATCAGGCCAGAGGTGCCGCCGCCAGGCCTGTGTATGCCTAACATTTGTTTCTGGTATAAAGCATAACTGCCTGCCACTATAGCTCCCACAATTACACCCCAGCGAATCGCACTTTCAGAAACACCGTAACGCCTTACCATTAAGAAGATAGGAAGAACTAATAAAAACCGACTGGGCTCTTGAAATTCAGTCCAGATCCAACCTGTGCGAAACCACAAATCCAGCGCAGTAAATGCTGGGTACACAACCCAAGTGGCCATCATGATTTTTTCAAATTTAGAAAGGGGATGCGACTGCGTTCGTATCAGCAATGCAAACAATCCCATAAACACTAAAGCAATCGCAGAGTAATACAGCGTTGACGGATGATTAACGCTGCTGGCTGGCACCAAAAATGCCAACACAGAAATAAGCCCTGAAACAACTAATGTGAAGGGCTGCGGACTGTTTAAATAAGTAACTTCGTGAGACATTTTAACTTCCATGTGCATAAACAGCTTCAACGATTCGGAGTTTTAACTGGCTCAAATTTAAAGCTCGCTCACGGTTAATATCCATAGCGAACCGTTGGTCTATAGTTGGAGTGAATTTAGGCGCAGAACCTAGCAAAGCAATAGTGCTTACCAAATCGTCATAAGTTAAGCAAATATGCATACCCGAAGGATCAAAATATTCGTCAATATTAGGTGCACCCCAATAGATAGGCATGGTACCACAGAGTATGCAATCCAATAACTTTTCTGTAAAATAATCAGCTTCTTGCACGTTTTCTATAACCACTGAATAGTGGTAAGGCAATAAGCCTTCTTGTTTTAATTCAAAAGGTTGATAGCCACGGCCTAACACCGAAAGATCAATATCAGACGACCGACTCCAGTCTACAGCGGCATGTCTCAATGCATGACCTGGCAGGTCTTTTTTAGTTGATACAATAATTGAACACAGTTTAAATTTTGGCGCCCGATAATCTACCAGATTACCATCGACCCATGACTCTACTATAGGCAATTGGTGCACATTGGAATAGCGCGAGGCATAGATTCCATATCGGCAAAAAATACTATTAAACTTATGCCTCAGGGCCCACAAATTTTTATAATAACGGCCCTGTATAGCCAATGGCTCTGCCAAAATTAAATCTACTTTACAAACCAGCGACCCTAAGCTACGAAGCAATCGCGTAGATGATGGGTAAACGACAACATGATCTTCAGGAGCAAGATCACCAATACAACCCTCGTTTGGGGAATCTTGACGTGGCCACTCTAGTTCTGACAAAGCAATAGTTGCCAAATGACGTTCATGCCTTAGTTCGTAGGGTACTAAACCCACTTTAAACGGTAATTTTTCCGTCATCCCCAGCTTCTCCCAACATAAAACCAAGCAGATACTAGCTTTAACTTCAACCGAAACCACGAACGTCTAAGTTCTCGCTGTGCTTTAAAGCCAAAAGAAAGGCCGGCACTGCCGCCTATGTTAGTGCCACCTACTATTTGGCTTATTTCATTAATTTGATTAGGCACTGTCACCAGCACCTTAACGCCATGTTGCCACCAGTGCTGATATGCTACATCAACCGGCATACTAAATTGCTCAAAGGCCATAAGTAAAGCTAGAGCAGCACTTCGGTTAACTACCTGCGCCTGAGTGCCAAGGGGCACTAACCTAGGCCTGATGATATCTGTGTGTGCACACCGATCCACTAACTCACCTGAAATACCCCGACGTTTAAACAGCTTTAGCATCACTGGCCCATGAACATTCAACACCACATGCCATTGATCGAAAAATTGACTTGGGTCACTCACAAATTCAATATCGTCTTCCAAAATCACAGCGTACTTCTTCTTACTGTCTACTATGAAGGCGCTTAAAGCCTTTCTGTGAGACAAAAAACAACCAATTTCGGCAGGTTTTAAACCTATAAAAAAAGATTCTTTATTTAAATTTTTGCTGTAGTGCTTCGACAAAAACACACTATCGTACTGCGCAGCATCAACAGCCGAAACCCTTTGTGCAACTATACCTAGGTTTTGTAAGTGTGCATTAATTCGCTGCCACCGCTCTTGCGATCGGTCCAGATTGATAACGTAAAATTCAAAATCTTCCAGTGCGGAATTATTGCTGGTGCTGTTGTTAGTCATGGGGGTCATTATTTTTTAATTTGATGCCAGGTATGAGGAATAAGGTCTTGCGCTGCAATAGTTTGGTCATCAAACCAAGGCGCTGGCGCAACAACAATCTTATCACAGTTGTTATTAAGCCATGCGCCCCACCAGCTAAACGTGCTGTTAGCTATTATTTGATGTTTACATAGGCTCATTAGAAGTAAGTCTTCTTGAGGGGGTATGTCTTTGCAGGTTACAAAGGTACAGCGATCCCCCATCGCTAAATGTTCCTTCACCCAGGCAGTGTCATCCGAAAATACAAAGAAGGTAGCGCCTTTAACTTCCACTAAAATATGAGCAATAGCCGCCTGATAATAATCAATGGAACACAAACCATACCGTTCCATGGTTTTCTGGTCTTTTAGGTAATCCCCACGCCTTACATGCAAAGCCACACTCTGACAACCATCAATGGTAGCCGCAGCCGCAGCAGCCGCAGGAGAAAACGGTGTATTTAACACCAAATCTGAACTAATTTGTTGGGGATTGGTTATGTAGCGCTCACTCTGCCAAAAGCCACACAACATAGAACCAGAAGAAGCACCCTTAACTTCTTGATCAAAATTAAACCTAGCTTCCCAATATGTACTAAACACTGGTCTAGCGTGCCTTTTTAACAATCGAGCTATACGCAACTTAATTTCCGAAAATTTTCGCACTTCAGTAGTACTCAGCCCACGAGCCCGCACAGCAAAGTGATCTAACGCCAGCCCAGTATGCTGCGCTTTACGTTCTACATAGCGCCTGTCTAATACTAGTTCTACTCCTAGCTCATCAGCCCTTGATCGTGCAGTAGCGTATTGAAATAGTTGATTCCCCAAGCCACCCATCAGGCGAACATAAAGGGCACTAACTGATTTTTCTTTGGTCATAATTTACGGCAATTGAGTGTTTTTAAACTATTGTAAGTGTAGAATATTCAGCACAAGTATTCGATCATTTAAATCGAAAACACTAACATAAAGCAAACAATGCAACGGAGTTTTGTATGCAAACCATCCTAGTTACAGGCGGCACTGGCTACATAGGCAGCCATACTGTGGTTGAACTATTAAAAAATGGCTACAAGGTGGTTGCTTTAGACAACCTTTGCAACAGTTCTCCAAAAGTAATCGATCGTATTCTAAAAATTTCCCAACCTAATGATCAGCTCACCTTCATCGAGGGCGACATAAGAGACACCAACAAACTTGACCGATTATTTGCAGACCATCATTTTGATAGTGTCATTCATTTTGCTGGCCTAAAGGCCGTGGGGGAAAGCGTTACAAAACCACTAGAGTATTACAACAATAACGTCTACGGCACACTGTGCCTTTGCGAAGCCATGAACACGGCTAATGTTAAAACATTAGTATTCAGTTCTTCAGCTACGGTGTATGGGGAAGATGCGCCGGTACCCTATGAAGAATCTATGCCGGTAGGAAAGACTACCAACCCTTATGGCACATCAAAAGCCATGATAGAAAAAATACTCACTGACCAATGCATTGCAGACACACAATGGTCAGCAGCCCAGCTACGCTACTTTAATCCTATAGGGGCGCACAAAAGTGGGTTAATTGGAGAAGATCCAAAAGGTATACCGAATAATCTGCTACCCTATATCAGCCAAGTGGCCATAGGGAAACGCAAAGAACTATCCGTTTTCGGAGGAGATTACCCAACGCCAGACGGCACGGGCATTCGTGACTACATACACGTAGTGGATTTGGCCAAAGGCCATTTGAAGGCGCTGGAAAAAATCCAGCCAATAGACGATAACGAACAGAAACAAGGCACCGGTGAACATATCTGGAACTTGGGCACAGGCCAAGGTTATTCGGTGCTAGACGTAATCTTAGCTTTTGAGAAAGCCAGCGGAGTGACCATACCCTACACAACCCAATCCCGCCGTGAAGGAGACCTTGCAGCATTTTGGGCTGATGCCAACAAAGCCGAGAAAGAACTCAATTGGCAAGCCCTGTTAACACTAGAACATATGATGGAAGATTCTTGGCATTGGCAACAAAGAAATCCACAAGGGTATAATTAACATAAGGTTGCAGAATCAGCTGCGCCCATACATATCGTCTAGCCGCTCTATGTCATCTTCGCCTAAATACCTGCCAGACTGCACCTCAACCAAATGCAACGGTGCATCCGTTTTATTAGCTAAACAATGCACTGCACCTTTGGGAATGTACACTGAATCATTTGCATTGAGTATGTGGTCAACACCATCCACATGTACGCTAGCCAAGCCCTCTACCACCACCCAGTGCTCTGCACGGTGTTTGTGACGTTGTAAGCTTAAGCGCGCACCAGGATTTACCGTAATACGCTTCACCTGGTAGTTAGGGCCAGAATCAACACTATCGTAACTACCCCAGGGGCGGAAAACTTCTCTTTGGTGTGTTAGTTCATCACGGCCCTGTAACTGACCCACTAATTCTTTAACCTGCTGTGCTTGATCAAGCGGCGTCACTAAAACAGCATCTTTAGTTTCAATCACTGCAAGCCCTTCAACACCGAGAATTGCAACCAATCTGCTGTCAGCCTTAACCAAGCAGTTCTGACTATTTAAGGAAATCACATCGCCTTGTAGTACGTTACCCTCCCCATCGCGCTTATTGGTTTTCCACAAAGCCTGTAAGTCGCCTACATCACTCCAACGACAGTTTACTGGAACTACCACAGCCTTTCGCGTGTGTTCCATAATGGCGTAGTCTAGGGAAACATTCTCACACTGAGAAAACTCTTGCTCAGATAGCCGAATAAAGTCTAAGTCTTTGGTGACAGATTTAACAGTGAGCCTGCAATGATGTAACAATTCAGCACAATACAATTGAGCCTCTTCAATCAGTACACTAGGCCGCACAATGAACATGCCGCTATTCCACAGGTAATTACCCTGTTTTATATAGCTTTGAGCAGTGGCTTCATCGGGCTTTTCTACAAATTCATTAACTTCAAAACCAGCAGTAGAGCGAATATTAGTTCCGTAGCGAATATAACCATAGCCCGTACACGCAAAACTTGGCTCAATACCTAAGATGACTAAGTTACCCAAAATTGCCAATTGATGGGCGTTAACTAACGCACTACGAAAACTAAGTTCGTCTGCAATAGCATGGTCGGCAGAAAGCACAAGCATCGGCTCATCCGACCCAACTTCAGCCAGCCGTAAGGCCGCCAAAATAACCGCAGGAGCGGTGTTTCGGCCCATAGGCTCCAGCACTATCTCAGCATCAATGTTAGCCGCACGACACTGTTCAGCAGCCAAAAAACGATGGTCCTGATTACAAATAAGCTGACTATGGCCAAGACCTAATCCAGACAACCTAGAAAACGTTTGCTGCAGCATGGTATACCCATGCTCATTATCAACAAGTTGCTGATACTGCTTTGGAAATGACGCTCGAGACAAAGGCCACAAACGGCTACCCACACCACCCGCCATTACCACAGGGTTAAAAACCTTACCCATAATATATACAATCCATGTCATCAACCCATAATAGTAAGGAAGAAAGCGACGCTGCAACCTATCGCTCTGCATTTAATAATTGTAGCACCTTCTATCTGTTAACAGCTGGTTAAGAATAAATAGTTTTCAGTATGGCAATTATCGAACTCAAACCCAAGAAACTCTGGGTGTCAACAAATTTTACTATAAGCCTATTGCTACTAAGTGGCAAATAACTGCACATGCTCGATGACCTAAAAAAAACAAAAAGATGAACACCTCAACTTATTAGTCTAAATTCAGGAATAGAAGCGAATTTCGTACGTTTTTTCATTGCCTCACCTAACTATTAGAGATAATTATAAAATCTTTTGTGATGTCCTCAGTTTAATCGTTCTAGCCGACTCTAAAACTCAGTTAGAGGATTCACTACTAATTAATAACTTAGATAGTAAAAAGTAGCTAAGTATCGATGCAACAATATCAGCAGCTAACTTTAAGGGCAGAAAGTGGATACTAAAAACAGTCATCAATAGCAGAAAAATTAGTGTTGAAATCACTGGTATAATTAACGCAACTAAAGTGAATTTTATTAAAAAACCACTTCCATTCTGAAATACAAATCTCCTGATAAGTATTCCAGCCAGCACACAACCTACTATTCTCACAAGATAGTTCACTGCACCAATGTAGTCCGGAGAGTTGGAGCCTAAAATTCCAACTAGAGCAAACTCTGCAGCATAGATTCCACCCGCTATTAAAAAATAATAAACAAGCGATCTATGAATTTTAAGGTTTAATTTCACTTTCAGGCGTTTATTTTTAATTTGAATATTGTTAAAGCAGACGCGCTACATAACAAAAGGGCCAAAGGGCTGAACATAAATCGAGCATAGTCTGCACCACTTACACCTATATAAACAGCAAGAGATACTGTTATTAAAAGAGTTCCAAAATTTCCAGCCAAGAACCATGATGGAAAACGCTTCAAGCTATAGAGACTCAACCACACTAGCAGACCTAATATAAGGACAAATCTTATTAAACCTATAAAAAAATTGGTTAAACTAAAATCTATTTTTGGAGCCCCTATTGTTACCTCAAGATCAGGTATTAATGACCAGGGGAATGTCATAGATCCATAAACAAGAGCATTTAAACATACTATAGTCACGAACCCACTAATCACCATAGTTACAAAAATCACTATTTTGGCTAGGGGAAGCCTCCCAAACTCGAAAACTCTATGAATTAAAGTAAAGAGCACAAATGCCGCTCCCACTGGCAGAAATGCTTCTTTTGCTAAACATCCAAAAATCATAATTATTGGAAGTAAAAACCACTTATCCCTTACTAAAGCGCAATACATAATTAGAAAAAAAAGCCCATAAACAGCATCTACAGATCCAACCAGGTAGGAATTGGTTACATAAAAGCTTGTAATGAAAATAAAGCTAGCGATTATTGCTACATTTGAATCACGGAAAAAACGAAATGTACAATTGAATATAAGTAACGCTGAGGCCGCTGTAAAAAACGAGTTTGCTACAAGCATTGCGACTGAAACGCTATTGTAGCTTCCAATTGTAGGGAGTATGGTATACAAAAGGTGCGCGAACCATGGGGATAGGAGCCTCGTTCTAATACCTAATGGTTCATCAACAAAAAAAGCTGGGCCATCCCTAACTATATCAGCATAATATCTTAGATCGTGAAGCCCTCCCCCAAGGGCTACTGGATCATATCTATTTAAGATCGCATAACCAAGCCCCAGAGAAAGTATGAAAAAAATACAAAAAATAATGACATACTTACCAAGAACTGCTCGCGACTCACTCAAATTACTTTTCTCCACCGCCTGTCTACCCCTCTTTACCTTTCTTAAGCGCCAAAGCCCTTGTCAATTTTATAATATTCCTTTCGAGTCTCTTGAACCTTTCAGATATATAAAGAATGAATACAAATATTGTGACAAAAGAGATGTACAGATACAAATCCTCACGGCCACCGTTTATGCCAAAAAAATCTACTACCTTATTTACGTGTTGAATATCAATCACACTTAGGAAACCTAACGTCGAACCTATCAATAAAAAAAACTTTGACGAAATACTAGAAAAAGGGCGGATTAAACTATACATAATTAGAAAGAAAAATAGGAAAAGAAATAGAACTTTAAGACTCACTTTAACCTCACAAGATTAATTATATCTTCAACAATAAGTATGCCATTTCTTAGACTTTGGCCTTTTTCCATAGAGTATTTTGTATAGGAAATATGCGTGCTCATTTCCTTATACGAAATTTCACATTTACTGACTTGCATTATTAATTGTGATTCAAAAGCATATCCACTAATATCTAAATTCAACTGATTAACAGCTGTAACTTTCAGAGCCTTAAGCCCGTTATGCGTATCTGTAAGCTTCACTTTCGTTAGGGCATTAGTGAGCAGCGCGGCAGCTTTTAAAACTATTCGCTTTAGACCAGGAACTTGACTTTTATCTTCTTCTTCAATAAATCGAGTTCCAAAAATTATATCCTCTTCGCAGCGAATTATTTCCTTTGCAAATTTAAAAGCATCTGTCGTGGAGTGCTGACCATCTGCATCAAACGTCACGATCGCAAACGCCCTGTCAAGTTTGGCGATATAATCAAACGCCGTCTTTATAGCAGCACCTTGCCCAAGATTCACTGCGTGGGTAATCAGCGTTACATCCAAATCCCGAAGTAACTCGTTGGATTTATCTGTTGAACCATCGTCCACAACAACTATGTTAGAAAAGTATTTTTGTAAATCTGAAATAACTTCGTATAGAAGTGTTTCTTCATTATATAAAGGAACTGCAATGTAAACATTATCTAACGCGCAGCAATCTACTTGGTTATTCATGTGTGTCCTATAATATATTATTGGCTTTATCCATGCTCAGGGTGGCCAAAAACATATACTTTAGCAAATCTAAAACACCTAGTTGCTGTCAAATTTCCTAGGCAATTCAAGAATGACTGAGGGTTAACTTTCACAGCCAAAATGTATAGTCTAAATCACTAACCTTGACTTAAAAACTGGCTGCCGCATAGCTTACTTTTAGGCCGCTGCGGCACATCAAACTACAGTGCTCGTCTTAGATATCTTACTGGAAACCTAACTAGGTAAGTTCAATACCAAAGCAACACCGATCATGGCTTTGCGCCAAACCCTATCAGAAGGACCTATAGAAAAAACATGCCACCCTTTTTGATATTTTCAGCTTTATTTCTGAGCCCAATTATCTTACATATCTGGAGTTTTTACTAGCTGCATATGGTAATCCCAAGAAATAAGATTAGTTTTAATAGGAACTTTTTCTTACGTCAGACCATGGGAACCTAAATGAAAAACATGACTTGCAGAATATGACTTACGCTCGGTTTAAGCACGCTAGCCAATCACAGCTCGTATACTGGCAACCTCGTTCCGAGTGAATCGATCTCTGCAGCGCCAGCAGGCCATTGAGTGCCAAATCTGTGTTAACTCGATCATTCACTGACCAAGCAATGACAGACCGAGAAAATAAATCGAGCACCACTACCAAGAGCAGCCATTCTCTACTGTGTCCGAATGTACGTAATATCCGTCACCAATACTACATCCGGTTTGGGCACTGAAAACCCTCGACTCAAATGGCTCTTCGTAACTATAGAAAGCTCACCAGACCTATAACTTTCCCGGCGCTTATAATCTCGTGAGCACTAACTCTGGGCGATCTTCATAAGCCTAAGCACACGGCCTTTCCCACAGACCTTACCTAGTAATTACACATCTTTGATGATTTTTAGGCATCCATAAACACCTCCTCTTTTCGGCCAGAACTGTTTGATGCTACCCAGTAAAACAGGCATCATCTTTACCGGCGCTGGCATTTCGACTAACGCAACCAGGTGCAGCAACCTCTGCGATGGACCCTAGCGCTTTGCACATCAAAACGATCGGGAATAGCCCATCAGGATGTTTTATGAACGCGTGCTTTTCTTCGACTCGATTGCAAAGAACAAGGCGGCCTCCTTTGGGTATCACGCTCCTGAGTGACCGACTTCAACCTACCCCTAAGTGGTCTTAGCTCGCCTTCTTGAGCCGTGCGGCCTACTAAGCTGGCGACGCCTGGAACTGAATACCCTCTTGAGTGATTTACTTAACCGCAGCAATGTTGAATTCTTGTGTGTATCGTTCGCCTGCCAGTGCTGGACTACTATTGCGTTATATTGTAACCAATTAGAGTGTCTAATTGAGGCGCGTCTATACCCAATATTACGCAATACATATTTATCCACTAGGCTGGCCCAAATGATTTGAATGTTATTGGTTATTACAATTAGTAAGTGTAGAATATAACAGTGAAAACTAAACAATATAACTTGCGCTCAGAGGCCTAAATTGCGAACCATTTTAGTTACGGGAGGAAGTGGATACATTGGCTCTCACACAGTAGTAGAACTATTAGAACTGGGCCATAAAGTCGTTATTTATGACAACTTAAGCAATAGCTCACAGATAATGATTGAACATATCTGCACTATCGCAAGGATCACACTACAAGGAGCAATACCGTTAACATTTGTTGAAGGGGACATAAGGGATAAGCAAAAACTCACAGATCTTTTTGCAAGCCATACTTTTGATAGTGTCATTCACTTCGCTGGCCTGAAGGCTGTTGGAGAAAGCATCACAAGACCGCTCAAGTATTATAGCAATAACGTCTTTGGGACTTTATGTCTTTGTGAGGTCATGAACTCCGCCAATGTTAAAACACTTGTTTTCAGCTCTTCTGCTACCGTATATGGGGATGAAGTTAATCGCCCCTGTGAAGAATCAATGCCTATAGGAAAAACAAGCAACCCCTACGGTACGTCAAAAACCATGATAGAGAAAATATTATCCGATTTATGCGATTCGGATGACCTGTGGTCGATCGCCCTTCTACGCTACTTTAACCCGATTGGTGCGCATGAAAGCGGCATTATAGGGGAAGACCCTAAAAACATTCCGAACAATTTACTCCCTTATATAAGCCAAGTAGCTGCCGGAATACTGAAAGAGTTGACGATTTTTGGGGGTGATTACCCCACCCCAGATGGCACTGGCGTTCGTGACTACATACACGTCGTAGATTTAGCTAAAGGGCATTTAAAAGCGTTAGACAAGATCGATTCAAAAGGACAAGCGCATGGTGTAGGCGCGCATATTTGGAATTTAGGAACCGGTACTCCATCATCCGTTTTTGAGGTGCTAAAGGCATTTGAAGCCGCTAGTCAAGTCACGATACCTTATGTCATAAAAAACCGAAGATCAGGCGACGTGGCTAGCAGCAGGGCTAACCCAGAAAAGTCACATAGAGAGCTTAACTGGGAAGCTAATTATGACTTAAAAAAAATGGTTGCGGATTCTTGGAACTGGCAGCAACGCCAGATCACAAAAGAATAATTAAGCTGAAAGAAATATCTAATAATTTCTTAAGGAATGTACTAGATATAATCTGAATAAATTAACAGATATTACGACGAGTATAAGATATGGTGAATTATGAAAGAGGTGTCCTAATAATCCTACCTCACCTAGATGATGAGTTTGCGTTAGTCCCATTAATAAAAAAAATCTCTTCTTATTCTAGATGTAACCTAAAATTATTATACTGCGCCGAAAGAAATGAATCATGTGCATTAAAAAATAAAAGGCGTGAAGAAAATGTGAGGGCTTTAAAAATACTTGGCTGCTTCGAAGATCAAATAACCTATTTAAATGACTACTTTCCTGTTAATGACTTGCGATTAATAGATGCTTCAAAAAAAATATACTTGTTTATAGAATCTTTCCTAATAAAAAATAATCTTAAGCAAATGATTACACTCAACTTAGAAGGGGGGCATCCCGATCATGATAGCTTAGCGTTGATTATAGAAAAAATTGCAACTAATAATCAGTCTTTATGCGCTTTTTTTGTTCCAGCATATAACAGCAGAAATACCCTCATCCTACCCGTGAGTGTCTTTCGCCCATTAAAGGCCCAAGAAGTATTTTTTGTTAAAGAAATTCACCCATTTTTTATTTGGTTAGACATTCTTAGAATAGCATATATTTACACTTCGGAAAGATCTGCATTTATAAAATTACTGCCTTTTATAATATATAAGTCATTTTTTTCCAGATCGATTTATATATCAAAAATAATTGATATAGAAACTGTCAACTGGGTAGAATCTTTATCTATGACCCGGTACTCAGTAAAGATACAGGATATAATAATGAAAATTGAGGAAATTTAGTGCATTATGAATTTATATATCACTCAGCATAGCTATTATTTTGTCTATAGACATTTTATAAAAATATTTTTAAGAGAAAACTCACATGTCATTTGTGTAAGTGAGCAGAAAAGAGGTATATATAAAAAATATTATGAAATCGTAGCTAATTTTGGCTTATCCAATACAATTTTCGCTGGCGTCATGGAGAGTTTTTATTTTATTTTTTTATTAAAAAAAATGGCAAAGGTTAAGGTTGAATTTACTGACGATGATAACATTAACATGTTATTAGAAAAAAAAATGAAGACCGGCCTTTATAATAGAGTATTTTCTATAGGGTGTCCTTGTATGATAGATTCGGCTCTTCAGCAAAGGTATAATATAAATATTTATAACCTTCATGGAGGGATTATACCTTTTCAGAAGGGACGATTCTCTCCAGTAGGTGGCTTGAGAAAGAGGCATCCCTATTTAGGTGCGTCACTATATGTGATATCAGATATTTTTGATGAGGGGATGTTAGTCAGCCAAGATTACTTCCGGGTCAGCAATGGCCATATTATTCAAAATTATAATAATGTTCTCAAATTATCTGCAAATTTATTGGAATCCTTTTTTTCTGGAACGGTAAAAAAACTACCGCCTGATGTCCTCAAAGATCTTGAAGAGTGTAATCGGTGAAAAGCTATTGAGCGATCTATTAATGTGGGGTAGAGGCAAATATCAAGATATAGGTTGATTGACGTTACTATGTTGCATGAGACCAATATAAAAGGGAAACCAAGTAGAGTGTTTAGAAAAAACAACCAATATCAAGATACGATAGATCTATCCTCTCATTACCTAGTTTTGGGTTCAGGTCTGAGCGCCATCGCCGCAATTCATGGCATAATGGATACGTGTGATGACGGTAGTAAGAAAATTTTTGTCGTGGATGCTGGTATAACTAAAAACGACAATTTGGATATTGAGTTTTTGGCTGAAAAAATTCGCATGCCATCTCCAAAATTCAGAATAGACGATAATCGCTATGTCTATGAAAGCTTTAAAAGTTTACTTAAGCTGACTGAAGATGGATTTAAGGGTGTCGGCTCACTCGCCAAAGGAGGGCTTTCTAATATTTGGGGAGCAACTATTCAGCCTTACAGCGAAAGAGAGCTTTTTCAATTCCCATATTCTTACCAAAAAGTTAAAAGTGTATACTCCAAAATATACGGAATCCTAACGAATTCTGACAACGAATTAGTTGAAGTGGTTGATTCAAACGACGATATTGAAGGTTTTGTGATGGGTGATCCGCTACTCGCAATTACCGAGAGAAATAGCTGCGGAGTGAGTTGCCATTTAAAAAGTTGCTATAACGGCTGCATATATTGTAATAAAAATATATTTAATAGCGGGCGTCATTTAGATGACTTGATGAAGTCTGATAAAATTGAATATATGTCCGGTCTATTCATAGAGTCAGTCATTTACGACGCAGGACCTTATATAGTAAAATGTAGAGATATTTATTCAGGAAAAAATGTTGATATAAAAGCAACAGCTATATATTCATGTTTGGGGGCAATTTCAACTACAAAAGTTGCCCTAGGACTATCAAAAAAAGATGTTCAGGTGCCTCTTCTAACAACCCCAGGTGGAGCATTTTTTATATATTCTCTAAAAGAGTTTCATAAAATTAATCACAATGTATTATCGTCTAAATCGTTTAGAGGCGATATTGATAACGTGTTTTTTGAAGGTAACATATTCCCTTTTTCTAAAAATCTAGTCAGCACATATTTCGGTGAAAAGTTAGGAATGGTATTATTTTTCCTATTTGGGAAGTTAGTTTTTTCTAGATTGTTTATTGCCAATATTTTTTTCTCAAGTGACCTGAGCTTTTCTTCAATTTTTCACGCCAACGATCAGATAACAATTAAAGCAAAGGTTACCTCTGACCTAAAAATAGTTTTTAAAGATGTAATGAAATTAGTGAGCAAGCAGTTTTTTTCGAAAGGCTTATTTGTACTACCCTTTGGGAAGAAACTTTTGAAGCCTGGAGAGGACATTCACTATGGAGGTTCAATACCAATGAAAGCTGAGCCGAAAGAGAATGAATGTGACTTAAGGGGAGAACTTTATAGTTTTAAGAATTTCTATGTGACTGACTCATCATCTATGCCATTTTTGGCCCCTAAAGGGCATTCTTTTAATTCCATGGTGAATTCTTACTATATAGCCAGAGAGAGCATTAACAATAAAATTAGTTAAAAACCACTTTCCTAAATATTTTTAATGTGTCTTTGACTACACTGTGCCTTGTTCTTTGTCAGAAATACCACGCTTTTCATGATATGTTACACATAGTGTTGTAGTAAATACTTGGGTTCTTCAATGTTAATAAAGCATCCGTATAATGGCTAAAAGGCATAGCCATCCAAGAGCATCAGCCACGAAGATCGCCTAAGTTATCCAAATACCATCCATAAGTCATTCTAAGCCCCTGCTCCAACTCCGTAGAATATATCCAACCCAATGATCTAAGACGACCCACATCCATTAATTTACGGGGTGAACCATCTGGTTTAGATGCGTCAAATTCTATACATCCCTCAAAACCAACGACTTTGGCCATAGTGTTGGACAATTCTGATATCGTTACATCATGCCCCGTACCCACATTAATATGTGAACACATTGGATTTGGAACAGCAGTAATAAACTCATCATGTGACAAATTCATCACATGTACACACGCTGCTGCCATGTCAACAACATGCAAAAATTCTCGCATAGGTTTACCAGTACCCCACACTACTACCTTCTCTAAATCAGCAAGCTTGGCCTCATGAAAGCGCCGCATCATAGCCGGAATCACATGAGAATTTTGAGGATGAAAATTATCATTCTCACCATACAAATTAGTAGGCATTACAGATCTGTAATCTACACCATATTGGCGGTTGTAAGATTCACACATCTTTATACCAGCAATCTTAGCAATAGCATAAGGCTCGTTAGTGGGCTCAAGTGTCCCAGTAAGAAGGCAGTTTTCACTCATAGGTTGCGTTGCCAACTGAGGATAAATACAAGAACTACCTAAAAATAGTAGTTTAGAAACACCAGCACCATAAGCTGCCTGAATAACATTAGACTGTATAATCAGATTATCTGTAATAAATTCGGCAGGATATATATTATTTGCATGGATACCACCTACCTTGGCTGCGGCAAGATATACTTGATCTGGTTTATGCAGTTGCATGTATGCCTGGACGGCTCGCCCGTCCTCCAAGTTAAGTTCAGATCTAGATGCTAACAACAAAGTCACTTCTGAATTCTTAGACAAATGGCGCACTATCGCAGAACCCACCATACCTCGGTGGCCCGCTACAAATACTCGTATCTGCATGTTTAGTTTTCCCGAGCAACGGGCACATGAAACCCATGAGATTTAAGTAACGACTTTTGTCGAGCCTGGTTCAAATCATGATTTACCATTTCTGCACACATTTCTTCTACAGTTATTTCTGGCACCCACCCAAGCAACTGTTTAGCTTTACTCGGGTCTCCTAACAAGGTTTCTACTTCGGCTGGACGAAAATAACGCTGATCCACACGAATTACAACATCACCTACAGAAAGTGAAGGCGCCAAATCACCAGTAACAGCCGACACTATAGCAACCTCGTCAACTCCTACACCCTGAAAGTCTAATTCAAGACCAAGCTCGCGCGCCGACAAACGTACGAACTCACGAACAGATATCTGCTTACCTGTGGCGATAACGAAATCATCAGGGTGATCTTGCTGCAACATCATCCATTGCATACGTACGTAATCTTTAGCATGGCCCCAATCACGTAGCGCATCCATATTACCCAAATACAAACAGGAGTCTAATCCTTGGGCAATGTTAGCTAGTCCACGTGTGATCTTGCGTGTTACAAAGGTCTCACCACGACGCATAGATTCATGATTAAATAAAATGCCATTACACGCATACATGCCATATGACTCACGGTAATTGACCGTAATCCAATAGGCATACATTTTTGCCACAGCATAGGGAGAACGTGGATAAAAAGGAGTTGTCTCTTTTTGAGGAGTTTCTTGTACCAAACCAAACAATTCAGATGTAGACGCTTGATAGAAACGAGTTTTCTTTTCCAACCCCAAAAAACGAATCGCCTCAAGAATACGGAGCGTTCCCAAAGCATCTACATCTGCTGTATACTCTGGCGCCTCAAAAGATACTGCTACATGAGATTGTGCCGCTAAATTATAGATTTCATCAGGCTGTGTTTCTTTAATAATGCGGGTGAGGTTTGATGAATCAGACAAATCACCGTAGTGCAGATGGAATCGATCATTATGGACCAAAGGATCTTCGTATATATGGTCAATACGCTCAGTATTAAAAGAGGATGCCCGGCGTTTGATACCATGAACTTCGTAGCCTTTGCCTAGTAAAAATTCAGCTAAGTAGGAGCCATCTTGGCCTGTAACACCGGTGATAAGGGCAGTTTTCATTTAGATCCATATTTGAAGTCAATTACATCCAATTATAATTGATTTTTACTGTCTCTGCTAAGGGGTTTATCCACTATATATTTAAAAAATAATTAAACAGTATTAACATATTTCTTTTGACAAAAATCATATAGTAATTTATCCAGAGGTGGAGAAACGCCTGGGGGATTAATAATCCGACATGAAAAGTAGAAGTTTAAGCAACTGCCAATTTCATCACTGGCTTGATACCGTTCAAGGACATAATTGGACGCTCGTTTTTGTGGAGCCAAAGCCATTGAGTTGCACGATTTTGGACATCTTCAATGCTATCAAAGATAGTAATGATTCACCCAGTCATACCGCACGGTTCTGTTGTAACGCTCAACGTAGGCGTTTTGTTGATAGTTACCCGGTTGGATAAACATGAAGTCCATACCTTTATTTATAGCCCAGGTGAGCAGAAAACTGCTGATGTATTCTGGGCCATTATCACAGCATATCCGCTTGGGTTGGGCCCGCCATTCGATGATCTTATCTAACGCTCTGACTACTCTGCTAGCAGGTAAAGAAAAGTCCACCTCAATGGCCAAGCCTCCCTGTTAAAGTTGTCAATCACGTTAAATAGACTGTAGCTTCGGTTATCAGCGAACAGGGTATGCATAAAATCCATCGACTAAGATTGATTAATTGATGTTGGTAGTGATAAAGGTTCTGGCTTTTCCCTTACAAGGCGTTTTTTAGGTTTTTTATACGTATGTTCAGTTCAAGCTCACGATAAATATGATACACGCGTTTATGGTTCCACTTAAACCCTTTAACGTTGCGTAAGTACAGGTAGCGCAGCCCAAAGCCCCAGTTACGCTGATGATGCGTCAATCTAACCAGCCAATCGGCTATGATGCCATTATCACTACAGAGCTTTGCCTGATAGCGACAACAGGCCTGACTTACGCCAAACGCTGGCAAGCTCAACGTATGCTTACGGCCTTGTTTAATACGACTGCCAGAGCCATCTCTTTTGCCATAGCCTCCTGAATGATTTCAGACTTTAACCGCTCCTCAGCATACATTCTTTGAGGCGTCGATTTTCGCCTTCTAATTCTTTCATTCTGGCCATTAATGACGTATCCATACCGCCATACTTTGCTCACCATTTGTAAAAGGAAGCACCGCTCATTCCGTGCTCTCTGCAGAGTTCGGGAACGGGCACGCCACTTCAGCTTGCTTGATGATGGCCAGTATTTGACTATCAGAATAACGTGATTTTTTCATGTAGATCTCCTTCGTAAAGTTTACGAGAAAATGCTACTTTTGACCTCCATTATTTATCGGGGAGATTGCCGTGGCAAGCCACCGTTATGTTGATGAGACCTATGCTGGCTGTAATATCCAACAATATACTGTGTAATCGAGGTCTGAGTTTCGTTAAAACTTGAGTATCCTTATGTGGGTACCCATTCGCTCTTTAAACTTCTAAAGAACCGTTACATTGGCGCATTATCCCAAAAATTTCCACGGCGACTACTAAAAACACCCTAACTTTCTAGCTTGAGCTATTTGTTCACGGTATACCCAATCAGAAACTTTTTTATCAGGTAGATATTCAGGTACCAACAATTGCAACATGCTGCGTATCATCACCACATCACTATTCACAGCTGCGATTCTCAAAGTGGATAGCATGGGTTGTAACTCATCCCATGGCAAAAATTTCTCTTTAGCTTTCATAATTCGGGGATGTTGAGTTGCCTTAGTGTTATTCCCTATCAGAAGTTCTTCATAAAGTTTTTCACCAGGGCGCAGGCCAATCACCTCTATAGCAATATCGCCGTCTGGTGAATTTCCATCCTTAACTCGAAAACCAGAAAGCTCAACCATTCTGCATGCCAGGTCGTATATTTTAACAGGGTCACCCATATCTAGCACATAGACCCCCGCTTCATTAGCCCCTTTATAGCCTCTAATACCCTTGTCAGCAATAATTGACATCGCACCTGTTTGCATCACTAATTGAGCAGCTTCCGGTATCGTCATAAAATAACGAATAATGTCTCGATGAGTTAAGGTTATTGGACCACCTTTGGCAATTTGTTTTCTAAAATAAGGCACCACAGATCCAGAAGAACCTAAAACATTACCAAAACGAACAATGGCCAGTTGAGTAGTACGAGCAGTTTGTACAGAAGGCTTACCTTCCCACATAGGCTCAAATGATACATTCTGTTCATTGGATAAGGCTTGCAAAATTAATTCACAACAACGTTTACTGGCTCCCATTGCATTGGTAGGATTAACCGCTTTATCAGTGCTAACCAGTATAAAGCAATCCACCCTTTGCTCTATAGCCACCTTGGCCATTACCAAAGTCCCTAGGACATTATTTTTAACACACTCGGCTATATTGTGCTCAACAATGGGTACATGCTTTACGGCTGCAGCATGGTAAATAATACCGGGCTTCCAGGTTGCAATAATGTCGCTTACACGGTTTTCATCCGCAACCGACCCTAATAACGGTATGACAGTTGGCATTAAGGAAATCACACTATCATTGATCTTCTCATTTGCAAGGTAATGAATACTATCGACCAACTCGTTGTGCAGGGTATAAAGAGAAAACTCATTTAATTCAAATAAGAGTAGCACCTTTGGTTTACGCTGCAATATTTGTCTACACAGCTCGCTACCAATACTGCCACCTGCACCAGTAACCATGATAACTCGGTCAAAGACTTGCTTTTGAAGCATCTCTTCGTCTGGTTCTGCGGGCTCCCGTGCCAATAAATCGTTGATATCTAAATCATGTAGATTTGCATAATCTGCCTTCCCTTGAGCCATAGCCATCAAGCCTGGTAAAGTACGAATTCTCACACCCAAAGGTCGTAGACGCTCTATGAGCGCACCACGCTGCTTACGAGAAATCGAAGGGATCGCCAACAATATGTCATCAACTTGATGTCCAGTCACAAACGCCTGTAATTTTTCTTGGGATATGATTGGGACACCCATCAAGTCTCGTCCATGCAGCTCAATACCATCGTCCACAAAAGCCAGCAAGATACATTCACGACTTTGACCCAAACCAACCGCTAATTGCCGACCTGCAGCACCCGCACCAAAAATCACCACACGTGATTGGTGGGGTCTGCCTAAACCAGCACCAGCACCAGCAACTTCATTCTCCATACGAACTAAATCTTCAATTTTACGTAATAACCAACGCGCAAGCATACGAGAGCCCCCAACAACCAAAACGGCTGCCATTGCGTTTATAGGTACTACAGACCGTGGGACACCCTGCACACCACTTAAAAAAGCCACTAACCCCCAAATGCCCGCATACACCGTGACCGATTTCACAATAGACCAGGTTGCTTTCATGCCTAAGTATCTAATAATAGCCCGATAAAGCCCAAACTGTGCAAAGACAGGAACCGCAATCACAGGGGCAAACAACACCAGCAATACTATGGGGTTATTTACACCACCGCGTGGCCAGTACCAATTATCTAACCGCAGTGAAAAAGAGAGCCAGAGGGCGCCTATAATCAATACACTATCAGCAATAACCAGAATGCTGCTCTTTGCCAGCCTTGGCATAGAAAGGATGCTTTTGGAAATATCGTACATGACATTACTCATTAAATATTAAGTTGAAACGGATCTAGAGTTAAAAATACTTTTCAGTAGGCATTTCATCAAACGCATAACCCTCAAATAGCTAATGAGATACACCATTTTTTTTAAATACCTTCATAAACGTAAGAAAAATGATCTTAATGTCAATCCACATAGAATGGTGACATAGGTACTCAACATCTAAATCTACCTTCTCTGCCATAGGTAATTCATCACGTCCATTAATCTGAGCCAAGCCGGTTAAGCCAGGGATTAAATCATGGACGCCTTTTTGTGTTCGTAGAGCAATCAAGTCATCTTGATTGAATAAAGCAGGACGAGGCCCAACAAAACTCATGTCGCCCGATATGATAGACCATAGCTGAGGCAACTCATCTAGACTAGATTTGCGCAAAAAGCCACCTATTGGTGTCAAAAAACATTTAGGATCAGCCAACAAATCAGAAGCCACTTCCGGCGTATCAACATTCATACTGCGAAATTTAGGCATTTTAAAAATAACATTATTCTTGCCCACTCGATCTGACCAGTAAAAAATCGGACCTTTTGAACTCAGTTTAACTGACACTGACACAATGATGACAGGCAAACATAATAGTAGCACCGCTAACAAAGCTAGCATTAAATCTATAAGTCTTTTCATTAGAAATCACGACCTTCACATATACAATTTCTTAGTTAATCGAGACATCTTCAAATAGTTGCCTCAATCTTGGAAGCATTCCAACTCGCGGTTAAATTACTGCCTTTAATCACCTTTAGCCATTTTAGTGAGTTGTTCATCTATAGTCACCACAGGCTTCCAACCCAATAAAACTTCAGCTTTTGAACTATCGACCTGCAAAGAACTAAATAAACGATTAGCCATCGCTCCTTTGCCCAAAAGTTTCGCAAAACGCATCATAATAGCAACTGGAACAGGCACTAACCATGCCCTTACACCCAAAAATGATTGCAGACTATGTGTCTGGCCAACTTTATTTAGTAGTTGTGTAGTAGACAGATCTTCACCATCAGAGATCAAAAATACCTGATTCGCCGCTTGAGGTGATTTCTTCCGATCACTACACAAGCTAATAAAACTAACCAAATTATCCAACGCAACTAAAGAACGTTGATTATGAATCGCACCAAAAGGTAAAGGCACTGGTATACCCATCCATTTTATCATAGAGGCAAAGTTAGCTTTAACACCCTTGCCATATACTAAAGGAGGGCGAATGATGACAACTTCCATACCCGTTTCTTTTGCCAAGCCTAATAGGCCTTGTTCAGCCTCATATTTAGACAAACCATAAGGGTCATCAGGCACATTAACATCATCTGGTTTAAAGCAATGACCAGGGCTCGTCATTTCACCATTTACTTTGATCGAACTCAAAAACACAAACCGCTGTACTCCCGAATCTACGGCTAATCTGGCAAAATCAAGGGTGCCGAAAGTATTCACCCGACGGAACTCCTCAATAGGGTTAGAAAAACTCTCGTTCATAATATGGGCCCGGCCAGCTGTATGAATTACCACCTCAATATCACTTAAATCAATGTCTATCTTATTTGTCGATCCAAGCTCTCCTCTCCTAAGTTCGACAGAAGTATTGATGGAACTATCCATTATTGATCGCACCATACCAACTACACTACACTGTTGCACGTTGACCAAATGTTCCACCAACGCAGATCCAATAAAGCCGGTCGCTCCCGTCACTAAGACTTTCATACTCTTAAAAACTGTAAAATTTTCAAAGGATATTTTGAAAGTAACATGAACATATTTGTGTATATACCATTCTCCCGGAGCGCCCTCAACACTTCTCTATTTAGCGTTATAGTACTTCTAATTCCACTTGTACTAACGCCACCAAGCTGCATAAGGACTAACACACTAGAAAGGTACACAGACTTTAGATTATCGTAGTGGACAAGTCTGCACAAAAATTCGTAATCGGCCGCTATATTAAAATCTGTTTTGAAACATCCTATTTCTTCGTAAACTCGACGCCTAATAAACATAGCCGGATGGGCTGGCATCTTCCCCCAGGCCAAATTTTTCTTTGACAACTTATCTGATCGATATCTACGCTTTACCTTCGTGATATTACTGCTAGAAAAAAAATTTACATCACCATAAACAACATCGATACTTTCGTCTGAAAAAGCTTCAACCACATCAGCTATCACATTATTATCAAAATATAAATCGTCTGAATGAAGAAAAGCTACAATATCACCATCGACCAAAGCCAGCCCTTTATTCAAAGCGTCATAGAGACCCTTATCCACTTCAGATTGAAGAGTATCCTTAACACCAAGTTCTGCACTGGCCAAAAAAACAGTTTTGTCCGTGGACGCACCATCAACTACTACGATCTGAATGTCAGAGTAGGTTTGACTATTTATACTTGAAAGCGCCCTCAATATTGTGGCCTCTCGGTTATACGTCGCAGTGATTATTGACACTTTTGGAATTGCCATTACTCAGGGACGCCCATACAAGCTTTTTAATCGTTCCATATCATTTTCCGACTATTAAACGCATTTCACAGGGGACTATCTACGCCTACAAATTTTGCTAACCACTTTTACAAACTAGCAGCATAAAGTCCTAACCTCTCCACATATCAATATCACTAGCACCCTCTCTAACCTAATTGTGAATAGCCAACACCTAGCTATCTAATATGGAGTCATTTTCTTTTCCAACACTTATATTTATTGCAAGAGAAAACACACATATTATTGGTCTAGAAAAAGTGGAATTAGGTTTACATCCGTTCTTTATCTTCGTTGCGGTCAACCAACACCGCATCTACTTAAAACGACTAAAACAACGAACCTTGATACTTAAAACCCCTACAGGTTTTTGGCCTTAAGTTAACCTTAATAAAAAGTAAATAAGCTTCTAATTTATGTCATTTAACTTATTATAAATTTTAATTTGATTAGTAATTACGGTTTCACTATTAGTCGCTAATGCGCTAGACCTTGCATTTCGACTTAAAAAATTATATTTTGTATAATTAAACGATGAACGAATTGTAGTTTCTAGCTCTTCTAAAGAACAAACAAAGCCATTGATATTATTTTTTATGAATTCAGGCCTCGTGCCAATATCCAGCCCAATAACAGGAACTCCAACAGCCATGGCCTCTAAAATAGTCAATCCAAATGTCTCATACAATTTTGAGGGTTGAATCAAATATTTAGATCTTTCAATCAGTTGTAGAGTTTCATTTCTAGCCTTTAATCCTTTGAATATGATATTTTTTTGATCATATCGAACTTCTAAGATGCTTCTTATTGGACTGTCACCAACTACCACTAAAACAAACTTTTCATCTAAATTAGTCCAACAGTCTAACAAGTCAATGATGCCCTTAGCCTCTTCAAGCCTTCCAACATATATATAATTATTTGATTTAACACTATTGTTGGGCAATTTAATTGCGCACTCTTCAGTTCCATTGGGCTTTAGAAAAATCTTACTTTCACTTATACCAAGTGAAATGACTTTCTTCTTCTGAAATCTCGTCAAAACAAAGAAATAGTCAATGTTATCAAAAAATCTAAGCTTACGATAAAACCAAAATGATAACTGAGCCCCAAGACTTTGAAAAAACGAATTCCGATAGCATTTGTTTTTAATTCCTGCTAAAGAAAAAGATTTCTTAGTGCACAACTCACAAACGCCTGAACCTTCTCGATAAAATATACCAGAAATGCACCACAGTCGGTAGTTATGTAATGTGCAAATGACTTTTGCACCTGCATCTCTGCCCGCCTTAAAAACACTTGGCGTTAGCAATGGGAAAAAATTGTGCACATGAACTAAATCGATATTGTTTTTACGAACCAAACTCTTGACATTCCTATAATGCTCAAAGGAAAAAAAAATACTAAAAATTAATCTAAAACGACTAATATCATCATTTGAAACCTGATACCGAAATACATTATTTGAACCCAAAAGTTCTGATAACTTAATAAATTCCTGATAAAAAACAATGTCTTCGCCCCCGACATTATCAGACTTGTATCCGTTATGAATAAGCAATATTTTCATTTTATATTTATACAATCTTTAATTTTTTTAACTATAATTTCTCTAATAATCCGAAAAATATAGTAAGTATTAGTTTTGAAACTCTTATCTACAATATTCCACCAACTCACTATTGACTCAATTCTTTTAATGTCAGAGACTCCTCCTCTAGAAACAACAGAAACAACTTCTTTAACACATTTAAATCTACGATTATCCAGATAAGAATAATAAAAGAATTCAAAATCAGCAGAAATTTTATTATTAATATTATATTTAAAAAATTTATGTAGCTTTGTTGAAATAAAAGCACTCTGGTGAGAAAATTGACTGCCTTGATATATATTTGAAAAAGGCCCAGGCCTCACTTCTCTATTATTTCTCGATGGATGAACTTTATGACTTCCATATATAATATCAACTGCGGTTACATTATTATTATTAAATATATTACTGACCGTATCTTGATTATAAAAACAATCACCAGCATTCATGAAATTTATAAAATCCCCATTAGATCGACAAATACCTTTATTCATTGCATCATAAATACCTTTGTCACTTTCACTGATCCAATAATCTATTACATTATCATAATATTTAATTAAATCTTTTGTTCCATCGGTAGATCCACCATCTATCACAATATATTCGATATCAGCATATGTTTGATTTAAAACACTACGGATAGTTTTATCAAAACCATCAACATCATCAAATACTACCGTAATTACTGTGATTTTTGGCTTTAGTTTTACACTCATATGAACAACAATTTTAAACAGTATTAATAATATATAAGAAATATAATGAATGCATCTAACAGGACTTCCCTATCTCTTTTTTAATATAATCATAGAGTAAGAAAAGTATTTAACAAAAAAATTGGGAAACTTATCTTCCAGAGAAAAAAGAATTAAAAGCATAATCCGTCCTATCCTATTATCAGGTATGATTTTATGTTGAACCCTTGAACTAAAGGATCGCCACGGCAACAGTTCAACCTGAGCCACATCTTCAAACCTAGCCCACCATGAGTTTTTATGTTGATGGAAATAAAGATCCTTAGCATCCACACTTTCTAACCTACCAAGACTCATCCTCAATAATCGCAATAACCAGGTAATTATATTATCTGGATTGCTGTAGACAATAATCACGGGCAAACCAGGCCTAGTGACGAATAATAACTTTCTGACAGCCTCTTCCTGCTTAAGCTTATCCATATGGTAAATAGTATGAAGACTAATAGAGCAATCAAACATGCTTTCCTCAAGAGGAATATCAAAAAAACTTCCATGAAGGAAGACCCCATGATCGCCAATTTTTCTCTTAGCATCTTCTAACGCTTTCTCAGACAAGTCAACACAATACCTTTTGTCGAAACCCTTAGAGTAACCCATATATTCGTCATATTGTATCGGGCCAGACGCCATGTCCAAAATGTACCTCCCAGTTTTTGGTATGTGCTTACCAACTCTTAACCTACATTTTCTTATATAGTCTTGACAAGCCGGCCTCATATCCTCCCACTGTCTAGCATCTTCTGTAACACCAGATTCCATCTCCCAGCCTACAGTATTATAGAAAATCGAAACTTTATTTTCCGCTTTATTGTCTTTAATGTTTTTATTCACTTTAAAACTCAATTTATTAAACTTTAACCATCCATCAAAATAACAAAATATATTTCAAATATAATTTAGTTATGTGATTGCCGGATCATTTGATGAAACTTTTTCTAATTTTCTAATTTTTGAAAAGATGCCTGGTATATAATAAGCCATTAATATGGAAAATAATATGTTCATTGGAAAGGCTTCCGTCACTGATGTTGTTAACGCAAAACCAGAGTATATCATTGTAAAAACCATAACCGCCTCATTTTTTGATCGGTAAGTCAAGTATATCCATTTAAAATAGAAAAACAAAAAGATAGAAAAACCGAAAATTCCTACGTTAGCTAAAATAGAACCGAAAGTGGAATCAGTGAAATAAGTATCCCCTGGAATATTCATATTAGCTGACATTAATACAGCCGTTTGGGTAGCAGCGCCAAAGGTCGAAGAAAAGATGCCAACATCATCAAAAACATCAAGGAATATAGCTAATCGCAATCCCAAGGATTCACCAATGACGTTTCCTCTACCAGTAAGGAAGCCAAGACTGAAATATAAAATAATGACAACGATAAGTAACAAAACGGGAATTATTTTTTTATATTTTTTTTGATATTTCATATAAAAAACAGAAAATATTAAAATAGCTAGCGCAGTCGCCGAAGCGGTTATAAATATACTTAAAGGAGACAATATGTAAATTATTCTCCGCTTTCTCGAACTTTGTAAGTAGTAATAAGAAAAGAAAAATACCATAACACTAAAGAAACCAGCAGTGTTTGGGATGATGAAAATTCCAGGAACTCGACTTGGCAGACCAAAAAAACGAACGCCATGGACCTGGATACCAAAAAACATTTCCATAAATTGCATAAAAATATGTATGATGAAAATATAAAATAATACATTTGAGAATTTAGAAATAAATTCCAGTTTAACATAGCCTATCAGAAGTAAAGCTACGACTATATTCACTAACCACCGTAATCCTGAAATTGCAATTAATGGGTTATGATAAAAAGACCAAAAAAAAACAGGGAAAACGATTAAACATATAATAAGTAGACCATTTGCCGCAATAATATTTATGTTTTTCTTTAGTAAAATATTACAAAACAGAATTATCATTAGCAATATTACTAATATATCCTTAATTGCTTTTATATATATTGGAGTCTTCACCTCACTTTGAGAGTATCCATTTGAATTGGAAAATAACTGACCTATCTCACCAAAACTAAATATTGGAGTTAGTGTTATTAATAATATAAGTGTGCACTCTATCCATTCTATTTTTTTATTAAAAATATTCATTGTAGTATTTTTATAGTAGGCATCATTATTAAATTGTACTCTTTAGGCAAAATAAACTTAGGTGAAATATTTTTAATAAAAATCTTTATTGATACTCTTAGAATTATTCTTAAGCTCTTAGAAATTGGGATCTCATTTATTATAAAAAATGCTTGCCTTAGCTGAAGCTCAGTTAAATAAAGATTAAATAAAAAATACTTTTCTCTTTCTAAGTAAGCCAAACTATATTTTTCGTAGAATTCAACTCCATACATTAAAACTAAATCTTTTTCCCAAATAACTAAAGATCTTTTTATACCATTTATCCTATTACTATAATTGGTTGTAATTCTATCAACATTAATGCCAGAATTTTGAATGCTTAATGGAATTGGTAATGATTTAATTTGAGTATTTATTTTTGCCAAACGAAACCAAAGATCATGATCGACCCCCGATTTTATTTCTTCGTTATAGCCGCGTATTTTTATTAATGATTCTAAAAAATAAAATTGTGACGCGACGGGAGGGGTGAAACCTAATTTTATATAATTTCTTAAGCTACATTCAACATTTTTTGTAGTATTGACTACAGTTCCTAACAAGTTTGTATACTTCCCACCACAGAAGAAGCACCAATCTGAATTATAGTCTTTTGCTAAATCAACAAACTCTGCGATAAAATCAACTTCCCACCTGTCATCGTCATCACAAAAAGTAAAGTACTTCCCATTTGCATTATTAATTGCAGTATTCCTAGCCGAAGCTAAACCTTTATTGCAATCATGCTTGATATATAAAATACGCCTATCTATTTTAAGTATATTTTCCTCAATATAATTTCTAGTTCCATCAGTTGAACAGTCATCAACGATAATTATTTGGATGTTTCTATAAGTTTGATTTAGTATGGATTTTAATGTTCCCATTAATTTATCTTTTCTATTATATGTAGCCACACATATTGTAACTAATTCATTCATGATAATATTTCCATATTCTGCGAGCAATCCTCACTCCTAACGTTATTAAAGCTCTTATTAACGCGACAGCCAATAAGTAATATCTATCCCAATCACTACTTACAGCTATTGCTATTTTATAAGTACTGACAGCATTACTATACTGTTGAGATACTACGTATCTTTGAAATAGGGTTTTCAATACAATGAATCGAATTCTAGGCCGCTCAATAAAGTCATCCCTAAACTTTTCTAGCTTTACTTCAATGCTGTTGATATCATTTATTAAGCCTTTATTATCGAGAATTGATATTCTAGGATTTAATTCAACATTTTCAACGTGATAATTTACAAGTACCTCTTTAATAACTTTAACTTTATAATATTTAGTTACTCTCCTAATAAAGTCGCCATCATTGCCTCTGGGAAGATTTACATCAAATACTCCAACTTTACAAATTACAGCGCTCTTCACTAAGAGTGTGGATGCATTTCCTAGTGGTTGACCAATAAGTAACTGGTTGAACAGGTCTCCTTCTAGTTCTGGCTTCCGACTCCCAATTTTTTTATCACCATCAAAAATATCGAACCAACAGTAAACCATCCCAACATCGTCAGGTGCGTTATTGAGCAGCCTAACCTGCTTTGATAGCTTGTTTTTTATCCAAACGTCATCATCGTCAAGAAAAGCAATATAGTGGCCTGTAGCTGCCAAAATACCGGTATTCCTTGCTGCAGATGCATGTTGATTTTTACTATGTACTAATATAGTCAACCTATCATCATTACCTTTTATAGCATTTAACATGTTGATCGTATTGTCAGTGGAGCAATCATCAACAACAATGCACTCTAGGTTTAAGTATGTTTGGCTAAGCACACTTTTGACAGCTCTAATGACCTGTTCAGATCTATTAAAGGTAGGAATAATCACAGAAACTAGTAAATTAGATGTCACCTAACTAACCTTTTCATCATTAACTAGCACGCAAGAAGTCATTATCCAAATTTCTGAGACTTCTTTAAATAAACATTGAATTTTCTTTAATAAACTTAGCACTTATACCTCTTGGTATCAGACTAATTGTCTGAATAGATAGACAGATGTTGTTACATGATATTCAACGAAGACTATTTTTTGGATCATTTAGCTCAAAATCTTAGGGATCTTGGGCCTCGTTATTATCATTTAATAATTATTTCAGAAAGTATAGGGGGTTTTTAAAGTTCTGTAACCCAGCGATGGCTGCCTCACCCATTGCAAGCACCGCCTCTTCGGTACTCCCTCCTATATGGGGTGTAACTAAGACATTATCGAGACTGGCAAACGTTATATCCAATGGAGGTTCAACTTCAAACACATCTAAAGCAGCACCACCAAGAGTGCCGTCAATTAACCGCTTTTTAAGTGCAAACTCATCAATTAAGCCTCCGCGCGCAAGGTTAATAATAATTGAGTTTGGTTTCAATAAAGAAATTAGGTCTTTGTTTATGATGTTCTTAGTAGCATTATTAAGCGGTAGGTGAATCGATATAACGTCAGACTCTTTAATTAGCTCTTTCAGGCTCACTGGGATAACATTATTTTCCCGATAAAAATCTGAATAATTCATAATATCATGTACTAAAATTTTACAACCAAATGGTTTTAGTAGATGAACTAGGTCTTTTCCTATATGCCCACACCCAACGATTCCTATCGTCCGGCTAGACAACTGGCGACCTTGTATTTGATACCAGTACCCTCTTTTAACTTCATTATTCGCCAAAACTACTTTGTGCAAAAGATATATCATAAAGGACACTGCAAGCTCGGAAACAGACCTTTTATTTACGCCACCGGTCCATCCAAGTCCAACATTATATTTTTCCAAGGCCACAAGGTCAATCATGTCTAATCCAACACCGTACTTCCCTATAACCTTTAAATCTGGCAACCTAGAAAGTACAGACTCGTCTATTATTTCTAGAGCTAAAATCGCCTTTTCATAGCCAGCGAGAAAGTCTACCAGAGAATCACCAGATAATGATAAGCCTTGGTCGTTGAATTTGGCATCTGGGTAAAGCTCTAGAACTTGATTTCGTAATATTAAATTTTTTGAGAACGACCGTGAAGCCACTGCTACCGATTTCATACACTAACCTTGATGTGAAAATTATTATATTATTAATGCCAATTTGCTAAAAGTCTGGATCATGCGAGAGTCGATTATTCGAAACTTTAACTCTCAGTGCATTAGCAACAACGCCTGATGTAAATGACACTACTCCTCCAGCCCCTTCTACAATTGCAACCCCAGCGGCGACATCCCAAATCATAATTTGGTTCTCCATGTAGACCTCCGCAGAACCCCTTGCGACATAAACTAAGGACATCGACGCACATCCAATCATCCTAACTTTTGAAAATTTGTTAATAGACGTCCAAAATGCAGTAGCATTTTCCTCTGACTCCATATCAAATCGAACAGGAAACCCAGTACAGATTGATGAAAGAGAAATATCGTCGATATCAGAAACCGAAATCACCTGCTCATTGCAAAAAGCACCAAACTCTTTACCACCCCAGAATAATTCTTCGGTATTAACAGAGAAAATCACACCAAAAATGGGAGTGCTTTGGTCCCATAACCCAATGGATACAGTGCATGGCCCAAGATTTTTTATATAGTTAAAGGTCCCATCGATAGGGTCAACAATCCAACACCTTGAATCTAGTGGATCGCCTTTGATCATTCCTTCTTCTTCACTAAGTATCGACAATTTTGTGAGTTTTAACTCGTCGATGATTATTTTTTCCGCTAAAAGGTCAAGTTCAGTTTTCATCTCTTTTATATTGCTATCATCATATGAAAAACCTCGATGTAGATGCCCTTCTATTCGAACCTTTTGACCAACTTCTCTTGCTATATTTTTTGCAATTTCCAAAAATAAATTATTATTTTTATCCATGATTTAATACCAATTAGACAAAATTATTTACAATAACCAGAGCTAATCATAATAAAACCCTCGGCAACCCATAAGTCATGTTGATTTTCAAAATTTTAAAAAAAACATCAAAAAATCAACTAACAGAATATTCTTTTTTACCTATAATTAAATCACAAATGCTAAGCAACCAAATCTGATGTATACCTTCAATAATATTATAAGCTCTGGAGTCCAGCCAAAAATTAATATCACCTGCTTTCGATAGTGGATTATCGTAATCAAAACCTGTAAAAGTTATTACGCTAATACCGCTCTTAGCGGCGTATTTTGCGGCTCTGACTACGTTTTCAGAAGTACCGCTGCAACTAATTAATACCAATGTATCCCCACTCTCTCCATAAAATTCAACAGCTTTTTGTATCCAATTTTCATATCCAAAATCATTAGCGAATGCCGTGATAAGTGATGATTCATTGAAATTTACTGATTTGACCTTGCCTTGCTTCGTGAAATCTAGAGATGCGTGGTTAGCGATTGCCGCACTCGCGCCATTACCAGCAAACATTATTTTCCCTCCAGCTCCTTGAGTTCCTAATATGGTTTTTTTTGCATCTATAATATTCTGATTTACGTCTGTCCGTGTAAGAAAACTGGCACATTCATTAAAATAGTCTAATAAAAAATCTTTCTCGTTCATCTCCACTATTCCTTTTTTGTTTTATACGTTATTGAACATCTGGGTTTTTTATATGATGGGCAGCTCTCCAATTTGGATCTGAATAATATATCTTATATACTAACTTCATTGTGTTCAGTGCATCCGTTGACGAGCCGCTTTCTACTGGCTCATTATTCTGGATATAATTCACAAACAAATCGATTTCCTTTTGCCATGATGGATCAACGTTATATGAAGTTTTGCATTCCCTAGGATCACCATTATCACTTTGATGATCTACCTTAACTATTGTAAGCGTCTCTGCACCATAACTTTTTGTACCAGATAATATACCCCCTAGGATAATACTGCCTGCCTCTAAGCTAATATCAAGATTAAAACGATGGCGCCATTGCGTAGCAGAAGAGTTTAACATTCCTACAATACCTGTCTCGGTCTGCATAAGTGCGTAAGCATTATCTTCCACGTCATAGCCCCAGTGGCCGTTGCTAATGATACTTTGAACATCTGTAAACTCACCAGCGAACAGACGCATCAAATCTACCATATGTATACCCTGGTCCAAAAGCACCCCACCTCCAGAAATTTTTCGCTGCGTACGCCAGTCTGACTGATTAAAAGTGACTAATTTGGACTTCCCATAAACTCCTCGCATGTTAATAATTTCACCTAATTCCTTAGATTTTATTATCTTCAAAGCTTCACGAACTGACTCATGGTACCTATGATTAAAACCAAACATTAACTTTTGATCTGGGCACTGGCTTTCTTTAGAGATTACATTAATTATATCTGCTACATCTCTTCCAGGAGGTTTTTCACAGAAAACGTGTAAACCTTTCTCCAATCCCGCCATCGTTACTTCAGCCGTTATATCATTTGTGAGGCACACGATAAGAATATCAATATCTTGTTTTAATAAATCTTTATAATTGCTATAGGAACTAACTCCTTCCAAAAACACATCAAATGGGAGACTCTTATCACAAATTGCCACCAACTCCAGTTGAGGGTTTCGTCCAACACACTCTGCTCTTCTGCGTCCAACTACTCCATAACCGGCTATCCCAACTTTTAAAATCATATCAAGAATCCTTCCCTATTATATTTAAGGCGTAAATAGCCTGATTTTCTAGCATCGGTTATGTTTAGACAAATAAGACAACAAATTTTAAAACATTAGTTTCATTAATAGAGTTTTAAACTAACGCTCGATGCAGTATACATTTGCAAACACGTCTTTAATGGGACATACCGCTGAATCTGATACCTTTTGCGAATACCCATAATATGATATTTTCTGCGCACCTTTGCAAATTGAATAAATAGAAGATAGAGCTTCACTAGTATTAATTAAATTGTAAGGAAGAATTTCCGTAGAATCAGAGCCCCTACCATTAAAGTCCATCCTAAAATACGATTTTTCTTTATCTTCAATTGACGCTTCAAATACGACTCTTAAATCTAAGATCAAGATTCCAGATGTTTGGTTCCAAGCTTTTGCAACTGTTTCTCTCCACGTTTCATGAAGGTGAAGAATTCCAAGCACAAGAGTCAAATCAAAATCGCTCTTGTCCTCAGATTTCAATATTGAATAATCATCACTCTCTTTAATATGGTAAAAAGTATGGTGAGGGTAATTTTTTTTTGCTTGAGTGATCATGCTTTCGCTAATATCAATCCCAGTATAGGTGAAGTTTTTTATTTCATTTTTAATAGCATTAGAAAAACCTCCTTGTGCACAACCAATATCGAGTATTCGAATATTTTCTTTTAAACTATTTTTTAAAAAAAACCATTCAGATGGGTAGATGTCATTTGAATTTACCCTTTGATTATCGAAATAACTAACCACATCAGGACTGCTCCATGCTTCAGAATTGTCATTCATTGTATTTACCAAAGTATGGATCATTCCTAATATACTTTTCAACTTTCACTGCATCTTCGGGGGTGTCGACTGCAAAAGAATCTACATAAGGATAGAGTGCTACTCTCTGAGTTAATCCATTGTCGTATAGGCGATTACTATCACAAGCCTCAATTAGCTCTAATGGTGACTCTGGCATTTCAGTGAATTTCTTCAAAAGGCTCCACCGAAACCCGAAAATACCAACGATTCTCTTAGCGTTTACATCTAACGACCATTCTTTACAGTAAGGGATAGGGGCACGTGATGTGTAAAGTATGTCACCCTTAATATTGTGTATGATTTTTAGTGTATTTGGGTCATAGAACTGCTCTTCGTCGATAATGGGCATAGCTAAAACCACACCATCAACCGATGGATCATCAAGCATAGGTCGTACTGTAGCTGCTATCATCTCAGGATGCATCATTGGCTCATCACCTTGAACATTTAGAACAATGTCATCCTCTCCTAACTCAAAATCGCTATTTTCAATTGTTTCGGCAACTCGATCTAACGCACGGACGTGTTTATCTGATGTCATAACACAAGGAATGTTTTTAGAATCAGCAAAATATTTAATTTCAAGATCGCAAGTTGCTACTACGAGCTCATCCCACTTGTGAAAGAGTTTTGCACGGTGCCAAACGTGCTCCAACATAGACATACCTGCAATTTCAAACAGTGGTTTCCCTGGAAATCTCCCTGAGCCCATTCGAACGGGTATTATACCAATAATTTTCGTCATTTTACTGTCCTATATAATTTAGAAATTTTATCATTTCCCCTTCCGAGCCTGATCGATTGTCCATCCTCGCTGACGCCCTGCCACCCATTTTTTTCGTCAGAACGGTAAAAAGCGTGTAATAACCGAATTGTTTGAAGACAGTCTTCGCGACTAACTTTATAAGGTTCATTATTAGACTTAGACGCATAAATGTCACCGTATAATAATTTATGCCCTTCGCCGTATACACAATCAGAAAAATCCTCACTGTGGTCTTCACAAGCACTTGGATCAGGGCTAAAGATTTGCAATTCATTTACGGCGATCCCCCCAATTTGTGCCAGACCTTTTGAACCAACGATCGAGATAGATGCTTCAAAGTCACCCGGTCTAGCAGCTGTTGTCACTTCCAAACTGCCTACTGCATCACTATTGTAAGTAAAACTGGACACAATAGTATCCTCAACCTCGATATTAGCCCCTAAAGTCCGCATCGTAGCATTCACTTCGCTAACCTCTCCTCCCAAGTACCTAAGAAGATCTACGTGATGAATGCCCTGATTTGTTAATGCCCCCCCATCGTGTGACAAAGTCCCTCTCCATGGAGCCAAATCATAATAGTGTTGAGGACGGCACCACCTTACGCGCACCCCAATTATTCTGACATCTCCCAACTCATTATCCAATAGAGCTTTTTTAACTCGCTGGACAGCTCGGTTATGTCTATTCTGGAAGATAGGGAATATTTTCAATCCGTGACTCTCTGCAAAGTCGTATGCTTCATTAAGTTGGGAAGGATTCATAAAGGTTGGTTTTTCTACAACAATGTCTTTTCTATATCTCTTTAAAACATCTAACCCATGTTCAAAGTGCATACCTGAGGGTGTTGCAATAACAACGATATCGATACCCTGAATTTTCTCTAGCATTCTATGATAGTTTTGGAACACAGGGACTTTGAACTCTGTCCCATACTCCTCAGCTTTTTCAATATTTAAATCACATACGCCTACTAACTCGAAGCCAGACGCTAAAGAAATTGCCCTACAATTATGGCCTGCAATCCGACCACAACCAATTACAGCTATTTTATATATTTTCATTTGCACGACCTATTTACGCTCTTTACAGTGTCTTTAATACACTCAACAATCGGAGTGAACTGTTCCGTGGTTGCCGTTGAGAATCGACTATATCCTTCCAAACTTATTTCAGAAAAGCTTTTCCTGTAATAAACCTTATCTTGTAATGCTGTATGAATTTCTTTTGAGTAATGACCAAATTTAACATGTAGAAAATTACCATGGCTTTTGTAAGTAACTAAGTCCAATTCAATCATACTGTCTTGAAAATATTTTTTTCCTGCTTCTAATTTGGCCACTGAAACTATCATTTCATTTTCGTGATCCAGAAGATATTCAATAGCCTTTGCAGAAATATTGCCAATCTCATACATTGGTCTCTGCTTATGAATGTAAGAAATTAACTCATTATCTGCAACCGCATAACCAACTCTTAATCCAGCTGCACCCCACGCTTTACTAAAGCTTCGTACAACTACAAGATGCTTATACTCAAGAATCCATGGTACCGCCGTAAATGAATAGAGTGGGTGATAAGCCTCATCTATCAACATTAATGCTCCTACTTTTCCAGCTGTAATAACAATTTTTCTTAGGTCACTCGGAGAGAAAACTGTTCCAGTGGGACTGTTGGGGTTTGGTAGACAAACCATCTTGGGCTGTGTGTTGATTATTACTTCTATAACTTCATTCACACCGAGGTAAGGGCCATTATCAGACTTAGAATAATCAAGCCATGTTACATTGGCCCCATAGACCCTGGCGTAAACGCCATACATAGCAAATGTAGGCCTTGTTAATACAAGCTTATCACCCGGGATCATGCAGGCTTCGAAACAAGATCTTATTGCACCGTCAGATCCATTTGTAAGTAATAGGTTCTCTGGGGCCACATTGACAAAGCTCGCCAATTTATAATAGAGAGTAGCTAAATCAGGATAAGAATAAACATCATCAATCGATATTTTTTTTAAAGCTTGAAAGACAGTCTCTCTCATACTTGGGTCAGAACATTCATTTTTATCCAACCAAATTTTTTTAGGATCTCTACGCTCTTGGTTAATCCAATCTGGACGCTTTAAGTCATCATTTAGTAAAGATTTACGAATCATATCTCAAAACTCCTAACCTACATTGAAACTAAAAACTTTAGGGCGACTAAATACAACTATTAATATACAAACGTTAACTTCAGTCATAAAATTTATAATATAAAGCATCTGGAAAGCTAATAAATTTTTGTAATATTTTTGGAAACCAAACTTCTAAATACCTTTCCTTATTAATTTCATTCAATGTAAAGAATAAAAATTTCAAAAAAGGCTTCCCGTGGGTAACGAGAGGGTCTGCGGAAGACGCATTAATGCCATAAAATACTTTGGTACTACCTGAGCTAGTATCACCGTAAGCATAACCAAAATGGAAAGCATCAATACCTGCAAAAACTATTTTTTCAAGTGACTTTACTTCGTATAACATTCTAAGCAAGTTAGCAGTTATTCCAAGGCCATGCCCGCCATATTTTTCAGCGTCGCCATCAAAATATACATCTGAGTCCTCTTCCATGCATGAAATGTGAGAAACCCTATTGCTAAAGTAATTCCAATAATCTCGGACAACCATTCCAGATGCGTACGTTTTTGTCGAGTTACATATTAGCAACTTGATTTTATATTTAGAGATTAATTCCTGAGAAAAAACAGGCATTAGACTATTCACACGTCCGATATGAGTAGTCATTTGAGCATCAAAGCGGTCACCTATATAAGGCTGTAAATAATCCATATCCATAGTGTTCATAAGACATCGAAAGTTACAACTTTGTATCAGTTCTTTAGGGCTAGATTCGAGAATTGATGCCCCTTTCCCTACGATAGCGGCACTCTTTATGGGTCCAACCCAGTCAATGAAAGCTACAAGTTTTCTTTTTCCAGCCTCACTATTATGAATAGGGATTCCATATTTAAAATAATAATGCACTCGATGGTATTTAAAATAGAGATACAAGATCGTATTTTTTAACGCTCTAATTACTTTTTTAATTTATTAAATCCCCATTTTGACATTTTAATCTAGAATTCATTGAAACATTAGTCCATATTATTTATGGATGTTTACAATTTTAATTATTGCCTGCTGCTTACCAAACGCAATAATTTCATATTCGCTTTCATCAAAAAATTCTGTTAATGCTTTGTAAGCATGATAACGCCAACCTCCAAAACCATAAAAGTCGTCAAAGAGGATTGAATACATGCTCAGAAGTACCAAAATCTAAAACAATATCGTATTTTTCTTTAACGTCATCGTTAGCTTTGTCAGTCGAAAGCAATACATTTAAGTTTTTAATAATTGTACAACCTTCAAAATCGGACCAGTCAACTGACATTACTGAGGTTGCACCAATATCAGTTAAAAAGCCTTCTGAATACATATTCATTTAAAGTGAAGATTTTCGAACCACTGCATTCTTATCACTAGCTTTAAAGGTATTAATCACAGCGTTTTTTGACCATTGCTAGTAAGAGGCATCGTTTGACGACCAAGCATCATGATGTCGCATTTTTTGGAGCGTTCACTGTATTTTTACAATTCCTGTCTTGGCCAAGAGCATGGCCGTTCCAAAATTAATTCCCATCACTATCTCCTAAGTAATAACTAAAGTCTAACAATATGTTCTTATGTATTATTAAGTATCGTTACCTACTATATTTAGTCGACAACCCTTTGTGAACTTTTCTTGAGTATTTTCAAAATGTTTTGCAAGCAATCTTCGTAAATTTCTAGAATTTCATCATTACTATGGGGATCTGATTTAACACAAGTTTTGAAAATAAATTCTTTTACATGCTCATATCCAGTTATTATTTCTGCATCCCCAGCATCCAACAAATCTTGGTATAGGCTATTTAATCGCTGTCGCATATTTGGTTCATCAAACAGACCCGATTTTATTCCAAACCAAGCAGCCTCTTTCACTACAGAGCTGTCACGTGTTAAGTGGAGTGATGCTTTACTCAGCACATAAGGCAATGGAGCATAGCTAACTTCAACCCAGTTCACATTGTTATAACTTGAGTAAAGCTCCTCTAATTTATTAAAGGTGTCTTCTCTGAATTCGTCTCTAAGTAACTGAGGATGAATACGCAACCACCATGTGAAAGCGTGCCCTTCATTTTTTATAAATCGATCTAATTCATCAGGAATTCTAACAAAGGAATCTGTATTACCATTGACATCCCTAGAGTATTGCAATGAGTAAAGTATTACTGGTAAATCACTTGCTAACTCGTATTGAGAAAACGCATGGTTAACTAATGGGTCCCCCGCATCTTTATTTGATAAAAACCTTAAAGCCCAAGGGTGGCCCAAGGTTAGGGGCTTAGTGTATTGACTCCTATGTTTAATCAAACGATCCGTAGACTCCTGATCCCAACACGCAACGAAATCTGGCCACCCTTTTTGCCCCTTACCCCGATATGCCGTTCTATAGAAATGACCTGAATGCTCCCCTGTTACATCCATTTGAACGCCATGTTGGACATCCATGGTAGGTATATTATTGTTTTTTGCCGCTAAGCACAGCTCCTTAACTGGCTCAATACCAATAAGAATTTTTGGATCAATTTTTCTTAAAATTCTTTCCCAAGCAATCACTTGGAAATTTATGGTTAACCAATGAGGTGGTACTTTGATTATTTTCTTAAGTATGCGGATACACTGGTCGATTGCTATTGCTCTAGCAATAATTCCGTTGACACGACATACTTTACCGTAACACTGATTTTCTGAAATTCCTGAATACGGCCTTGCAATTGTCAACGTTGAAAGTCCCATGCCATTAAATCGGTCATTTAGAGAATCAGTAATTGGCGCAAACTTAAGGCCGTCGTGCCTGTAGTTTCTGTTAATATCATGGCACCAAAGCATGATTTCTGCTTCTTCGAGGTTTGTCATTTCGCCTACTGAAAAAAAACCCTTTAGACTATCTTTTATAACGCCAAAGTTTTTAAAATTAAGAGAGCTCACCTTTTGTATAGAAGTTTAGCAGGGACTCCTCCCCACACTTCATTAGAGGGAACCTCTTTCGTAACGAGTGACGCAGCTCCAATAATTGAATTATCGCCTATTACGACACCTGGGAGAATGATTACATTGCCTCCAATCCATACGTTATTGCCAACACTTACGTTTTTAGAATACATTTCACTCGGTGATATAGGATTTCGTCCCTGTATTTTATAAGTATTACAGACGATAGAAAGGTTACTGGCTATCAAACAATTTTCTCCAATGGTTATCTCTCCTGACTTGAATCTAAAGTTGGCATTACCATTAATTACAGTGCCTTTACCAACTTTCAGGTTCGAGAGACTTCCAGTAATTTTTGAATTAAGACTAATCGAGCAATTATTTTCCATTGAAAATTTGTAGATCTGATATCTTTTCATTATATCTAAGATCAGCACTCTAAAATTTAAGACCGAAAAACGTATAAATAAAGCCACACTTTCCTCCTACTTAAAAATAAAACAAATGGAAATACTAACCTATTAATAATATTCTATCCTCCTACTGGATGTATAGTACCTAGCGGCTTACCTGTAACAGGAACTTTTAGATATTCATTGTATGACTGTAAGTCCAACAAAAACTCTTCGTTAATAATGCTAAGATCTTTATATACATTTCCCTCCCATTTCCCAGCAAAATGTAAAAAATAATTCTGCTGCAATGAGGACCTGATACAATTTCTGACTAGTTCAATATTTTTTAAATCAGAGTATAAAAAATTATATTTTTCAGCCATTTCATATACCCACAATGCCTGGAACTTATAGTCTAACCACTTAACTTTTCCATGTTTTTGAAACTTATAGTTTAGTGCTGGCTCATCACCACCATTTGTAATCGTCACAATATCCCTTGGGTAGTCGTAAAACCATCTTTCCATGATCTCAGAAAAAACGCCTACATTAAAAATAAAAAATCCAGCACAAAAAACGTCAGCCTGCTCATCGACACAATGAAACTTAAAATAATCTGATTTTGACATAAATAATGCTGAATCTAACGGATAGTCACTCGAGAGGTGCTTGTTTCTATAATATGCTATTTTCCTAAGAACCTTTGCATGCTCAAACGGAGTTTTGGTTTGAGAAACTATACTAATTCGATCGTCATCATGATAATCAAATACGTTCGGTGAGTAGGGGTTAATCAAAATATCAGCATCTAGAAAGCAAATGTTATTTACCACTACATTATTTTTAACAAACTCTCTTCCAATTAATAATTTTTGCCACGTTGCTTTCTTCCATTTCAAATCTGTTTTATCAAGTAATTCTGATTTCATTACTACAAGACCAAGATCATTTTTTTCGCAATACAGTAACCAGCTAGGTAGTATGTAGTCGACCCAGTCTTGATAAAATTTATCTCCAATGGCAATTGTAACTAAATAGTTTTCGTTCTTTGCAACCTTTAATATTTCCATAAAATTTTCATCTATTTAATTAATAATTATGTGTTCTTTCCGAATAATCAGAGGATAAACTAATCTCTTTCAACATTTCATAAGTAAGCAGCATTATTCAAAGGAACGTAGGCCTTTTATATTTTTGAATAAAATTCAATAAACTATTAAAAATATTTAAAAAAATATTTCCTTCATTGTCAAAAAAAATCGATAGGACACCCTCAAGGTCAACCAAATCGACAGGCCAACTGCTATATCCTTATTATCTGATCACAGTGGTCGAGCGTCGTTAACCTATGCGCTATTATCAGTATGGTCATTTCACTGCTTAAAAGGCTAACCTCTTTCATTATTTCAGCCTCTGTCTCATTGTCTAGGGCACTTGTCGCCTCATCAAGAATTAGAACCTCACAATTTTTATAGAGAGCTCTCGCAATCCCTATCCTTTGACGCTGACCTCCTGAAATCTTCAAACCCTGCTCTCCTACATTTGTTTGAAAGCCGTCTTTTGTATTTGCGACAAGATCTAAAATATTTGCTTTTTTGGCAACTATTCTTACCCTTGAATAATCTATCTCTTCTATCGGGGTTCCTAAGGCAATATTTTCTTCAATAGTACCGTCACATAGAAATATATTTTGCGGTACATGAGCGATACGAGCCTGCCAGGACCTTTTGTTTTTATGTGTAATTAACGTTCCATCGACTGCTATGTGCCCTTGGGAGGGTTCCAAAAGACCCATGATAATATTGATCAAAGTGCTCTTCCCGGAGCCTGTAGTTCCAACAAAACCAATAGTTGTATGTTTTTTCAACCGGATATTTATATTACTTAGTACACAAGAATCTGCCGAAGGATACTTAAAATTTAAATTAGACAACAATATCTCTTTTTCAAAAGGAATTTTATATACCTCGGTATAGGCTACCTGATCAGGGACCTCTTGACTCATAAATGATAATACATCAATGAAATTAGCCCTTTGTCCTTTGATGCTAGTGTATGCAGCATAAAAGGACTGCATAGCCGGAAGAAGCCGTTGGGCCCCAAGAGTAATTGCTCCGATCATAGGTATAGCAGCCTCAATACCCCCTTTTTCTAACGATGTTATATAGGCAAATATGGCAATGCACACAATTCCAACCACCTCTAGCATAGGCTTAGGGCTATGAGCACTAAAAACATTTTCAGCATTAGCTTTGTGTTTTAATGAAATTGACTGGTAATAGCGATTACAATAATAACTTTGAGTACCACTCAATATAGTGTCTTTTATTCCGCCTAGACCCTCCTGCAATGACTGAATCATCAGCGTAGAATGCTTCGAAATAAGATCACTATTTCGCTTTAATTTTCTACGATGATATAAACCTAAAGAAATATAGAGTACTGCCAATGCCGGTAGAACATACAACACTATCTTGTAGTTAATAGAAATTAGTACGATTAGTATCCCAGATGACAAAAAAAGTGAAGAAATAAAAGTTAGCGATGGACCAACCACGCCCCCTATTACATGCTGAGTTTTTTCAACTATTCCTGCAATTACCTCACTACTATTTCTATTTATATGGATCAAATAGTCCTGATGCATCGTTCGAGTATACATATCAACACTAACATCGACACCAGTTGCATATGACAATCGGGTAGTAAAATATAGTACGCCTAGCCTGAAGCAGCCCGAAGTAACTACAACAGATATAAAGAAAATGACTATGGGAAGCATTAATTGCTCAGAGTTAGTTATTTCAAAGAACTTTATAAAAGGTTGAATTAAATCGTATTCATATACTTTTCCTGGGGAAACCAGGACGCCCAAGAACGGAATTACTGCACCTATACTAACCATTTCAGCTAGTGAGGAAAAAACCATTAAAAACAAAACAATGATGTATTGAATTTTACGTGTTCTAGATAAATGGTGCCAAAACTGTACTATCTCTGACATAAAAAGCCTTCATTTTTTGTATCAACTAACAAAACTATAATAGAAATAAATATTTCTTTTATAAAATCTTTAAATACTTTTACTGGCATTGTCGTTTTTAGGTTCCACTAAGGATTAAATAAGTCAGTTAAGTTGATATAATTTATTTATCAAATATTTTAATATTTTTATTCTACTGTCTCTTAATTAATATTTCAAAGGTACCTAATTAACTCTGGCTTGACTAAACGTTTAAATATACTTACATCCAACCGTCCTCTAAAAAATTCAATATGCGAAAAATAATAAAATCTCAAAAAGAGAGTGAGCGCACTTTTATTGGTAGAATCTTTTATACCAAACTACGAATTCCGCTACGCCTTGCTCAATAGTGGTGCTTGGTTTGTATCCAAATTGTTCGACAAGGTCATCTACATCGGCATAAGTATCAGGTACATCGCCAGACTGGAGAGGAAGAAATTCTTTTTTAGCTGTTTTCCCAATCGAAATTTCTAGTGCTTTTATAAAGTCCAACAACTCCACTGGTTTACTATTACCAATATTATAAACCCTATAAGGTGCGCTGGAGGTTGCAGGATCAGGCGCGCTGTTGCTCCACTCAAGACTCGGTGCAGCAGGTCTATCCAATATCCTAATAATACCCTCGACAATGTCATCGATGAACGTAAAGTCACGTCGGTGCTTACCATAGTTAAAAACCTTAATGGGTTCCGCACTCATAATAGCTCGGGTGAATTTCTGGAGAGCCATATCTGGTCTATCATAAGGGCCATATACAGTGAAAAAACGCAGACCTGTCGTTGGCAGGCCGTAAAGGTGGGAATAGGAATGAGCCATGAGTTCATTAGCTTTTTTTGTCGCTGCGTATAAGCTGACTGGATGATTGACTTCATCATGAGTAGAAAAAGGTTGCTTGGTATTTAGCCCGTAAGTAGAACTCGATGAAGCATACACAAGATGCTTGACGTTATTGTGTCTACAACCCTCTAGCACATGAGCGAAGCCAACCAAGTTACTATCTATATAAGCTAATGGGTTTTCAATGGAGTACCTCACTCCAGCTTGGGCAGCTAGATTAACTACTCCTTCAAACTTTTCAGTTTTAAATAGCCTAGCCATAGCTTCGCGATCTTCGAGCTTCATTCGGAAGTGAGTATAGTTTGGATGATCCGCATGCCTTGCTAAGCGAGATTCTTTTAACGCTGGATCATAATAGTCATTATGATTATCAATGCCTATTACCTCATCACCCCTCTCTAGAAGCCTGATTGAAAGTGCTGAGCCAATGAACCCTGCCGAGCCTGTCACTAATACCTTCATTTGAAACCCTATTATGTATCTGAGTTAAACAGATCTCTTGTATAAACCTTAGACTTAACATCACACAATTCATCGACCATTCTATTAGCCACTATTACATCACTAATCTGTTTGAAGTCTTTTAAACTGTGAATGACTCTAGAGTTAAAAAAGTCATTTTCGCCATTCTCAGTTAATACTGGCTCATAAATTACGACTTCAATACCTCTAGCTTTTATCCGCTTCATAATACCCTGAATTGATGACGCCCTAAAGTTATTAGAGCCCGTTTTCATAATAAGACGATGCACACCAACAACTTTGGGATTTCTATTGATAATAGAATTTGCAATGAAGTCTTTTCTCACTACATTGGCATCGACAATCGCGCCAATTAAAGCATTTGGCACATCTTTGTAATTTGCTTTAAGTTGTTTGGTATCTTTAGGTAAACAATAACCACCATAGCCAAAAGAAGGATTGTTATAGTGTGAGCCAATTCTTGGGTCCAGTCCCACACCTTCGATAATTTGCATACTATCTAGGCAGTGTGCTTCCGCGTAGGAATCTAGCTCATTAAAGTATGAAACTCTCATAGCAAGATATGTATTACTAAACAGTTTCACAGCTTCTGCTTCAGTAGAATTCGTAAATAACACATCTATATTTTCTTTTATCGCACCTTCTGTTAGTAAATCTGAAAACTGTTTGGCTCTATCTGATATTTCACCAACAATTATCCGGGATGGATATAAGTTATCATGCAGGGCAGACCCCTCTCTAAGAAACTCTGGAGAAAAAATAATTTGTTCCGCATTAAATTTTTCTTTGATGGCTCGTGTATAACCAACTGGGACAGTTGATTTGATAATAATTGTAGCCTTTTGGTTAATCTCTAGTATATCTTTAAGCACCGCTTCAACTGATTGGGTATTGAATGCATTTGTTGAGGGATCATAATCTGTAGGTGTTGCAACAATAACAAACTCCGCATTCTCGTAAGCTAACTTCTTATCTAGCGTAGCTGTCAGATTAAGAGGAGTGTTCGCCAAAAAAAACTCCACCTCATTATCTAAGATAGGAGATTTTTTATTATTCAGCATGGTGATTCTTTCAGGCAAAATGTCTAACGCTATGACTTCATGATGTTGTGCTAACAATACGGCTAAGGATAGCCCGACATATCCTGTTCCTGCGACTGCAATTTTCATAAGTTGGTTATTTCTCCATAATCGCTGATTAAGCGAACTTTTGACTGGCTAACATACGGACCTTTGATCAAAAACTGCACATCAACTCAAACTTTATTTGACTTCAGGTTAACTGCCACATAAAAAAATCCTAGACAATTGCTTTTTTAGAAGCACTATAACCCTCTTAGCATTACCACCTGTAAATCTGGATGGCAATATAAGAGAAAAGGGTAAGCTTTTTTATATTAATTGATGGCAGGGCATCTTTATTTTATGTGGTCTATGCTGGGTGTACTATCTAACACCATACTGCATCAGTTAAACCTTGAGTAACTTTGTATGGACATATACTCACTCTTTAAACTCTAGAAAAATATACTATTGGAGCGTTATTTAAGAAATATCAGGCACTTTTCATTACTTTGCCTAGGGGAAACGAAATATTTAATTATAAGAATTTCTGTTCTAAAATGACATTCAAAAATTAAAGCTAACTTACACATCTAAACTAGGCCATGATGCGAGATTAGCATTATGGTCCAGCAAATACTTTCTTGCATTGGGTAAGCCACTGCCAATAAAGTTGAATAGATTAGCTGTCACGACTGCTGAAACACTATTTTGATTTAATCCATCCAACAAATGTTTTTCATTCCCAGCCCCACCCATTATCATCAAAGGAACCGATATGAATTTACTATACTCTTGTATTGTAGTGATATCATAACCAAAACCCGTTCCGTCTTGCTGTATTGAATTCAAGAGAATTTCACCAACACCTAATTTTTGCAGAAAGAACAGATATTCACTAAGTGGCATCGCTAAGGCCACCGAGCCATCTTTAATACAGACAACAGGTGAGCCATGAACCAGATTGTAATCAACACTAGCGACTAGACTTTGCGCACCATATTTTTCTATAATACTCCTTGCTAGTTCCGGCTTTTCATATAACGCACTATTTAAAATAACTTTATCTGCACCACTACTAAATAATAATTCCGCACCTTGAAGGTCACGAACTCCTCCTCCTGCAGCAACAGGAATAAAAACATTATTTGCTAACCGCTTTACTGTTTCTGAAAATATTTTTATATTTTTAATTTCTTTAGTAGCATCAACAATAATAAGTTCATCTAAAGAAAATGAGATTTTATTAAACTGGTAGTTCCTCTCTAACCAATTTATATCTCCTACTCTTTGTAACCGAAAATTACGGCTTTGCATGAAAGCCCCTGCATTATAAATAAGACTAAAGATTAGACGATCTCTTAGCATTAAAATAACCTTAAGAAATTATTAAGTAGCTTAAGTCCATTTTTCTGACTCAATTCTGGATGGAATTGAACTCCAGCAATATTATTAAGCTCAAAACTGGCTATAAAATCTTCTCCATATTCGCAATATACTTGGCCAATACTTGACTTTGATAACATCCTAAAGCTGTGTGTGAAATAGAAATCAGGCTCTCCATCAAATCCTGCATATAACCTGCTTTTTTCGTTTACTTTCACTTGATTGTATCCTACGTGAGGAACTTTCATTCCAACATCACAAAACTTACCTACGACGCCATCAACTAACGACAAACCAGAGTTAAAACCACCCTCACTGCCAGAGCAGCCTAGCAACTGCATTCCTAAACAAATTCCTAATATAGGTTTTTTTTGGTTAATTACCAATTCTTCAATTTGTGTATTTAAATCTAACTTTCTTATTTTATCAATAGCCATTGCATAATTACCCACGCCGGGGAGAATTAACTTGTCTGCCTGATTTAATATTCTTGATTCATTAGAAAAAATCACATCGTCTTGTCCGATATAGTTTAGAGCACTGATAATTGATGCAATATTACCCATACCGTAATCAACAATAACGACCTTCATATCTCGAAAGCCTGACCTACTGTGAATTTTGGCTCCCAAATACCTTCAATTTTTTCAAAAAAGTCTTTGTTGGCATATTTATCGAGTACAGTGTCAAATTCAACTTTAGTCATTTCATAATAATCAAGATATAAGTCAAGAAACTCATGAGGATATTGATTGTCATATGCCATTACTAAGTTAAGAGCCTGCTCCCTTGTCATTGCACCTCGTCTAATTTCAATTCCGGCATCCTGAGTTGCTCGCCCGAAGCCAAACTTCAAATACATCAAATATGCATGCAATGAATATAATGCTTGATCATTTTGAGAGAAGTTTGTAAACGTACCAGCCGTTCCCTCTTCCTTCTCTTTTAGACCACAATGTTCTTTTGCGACAACGTAATTTCTATATGAATCCCAAGCTTCATAATAAGACCAGTGAGTAAAAGCTAAACCATTACTTGAAACTTGCTCTTCAGTAGGAAACTGCCAAAAATCTAAATCACCTGTTTTCACTTCTTCATCAGATAATACACGCTCAAATACTTTCTCATACCCACCCTCGAAGTAAATTCGCTTCATATACTCAATATCATATAGTGCGTTATGCTTACTTTCTGTGGAACCTCCATATTCAACTTCCCCATCTTCTCCATAAAAAATTAATGGTATTTTGAAGTTCATCGCTGTTTTTATAACAGCTGATTTAATTGCAATAAGCCAGCCGTAATAGGGGAAGCCTTTTTCTACAAAGCCAATCTTATTTAGCTTTTGCATTACCTTAGCATTCGGTGATATGTGGATATGGTTAAAGCCAGATTCAATAAAACTTTTAAGGTTTTCATCACCTAATTCTAAAGAAAGAGCTGGTCTTATGGTAATAGTTAGTGGATTCATACCATACTTATGCTTCAAAGTATGAGCAACGTAGGAGCCATCTTTTCCACCACTTACAGGCACAACACAATCAAACCCAGAACCATTTGAAGACTGATATTTATGTAACAAATCGATTAACTCATCTTGACGGGAGGACCAATCTAAACTTTTCTTCTCTTCAACCCAACAACAAGCGTTACAGCTCCCATTTTCATCAAATGATATACGTGGCCTCGTTGACATATTTAAGCAGGTATTACACCAAAAAACACTTTTACTCATTCATACTCTCCTGATGCTTATAGTGAAATATCTTCATTTATAATATTATTTTTTGTCCAGACACAAGTTTTGACATCGGGAATAATAAAAATATAATAGCCCCCTTCAACAGCATTTACATCCAAGACATCATAAGAGCCTATATCTAAGCCAAATACAGTATCAGAGGATAAGCATGAGGTCTCTTCCATTCGACGGACACTGCAGCCCTAGGTATAGAAACTCATTAAATTTTTTGAGCTATACCTATTAAGCATACACTTATCCGCTTTAATTCAAGCAGCAATAAATCTATCTAATGATTAATTAACAGCTGAAGCCCCTACTCAGCATACTCTTTGTCAAATCCCATAAGCTTTATTTAGAAAATTCAACAGTCACTTTATAGACAATTCAGCCCCCCATCCACAATAATGTTCTGCCCAGTAACATAGCTTGATGCATCTGAAGCAAGGTAAAGTAAAGCACCTACCATCTCTGTTGCATTTGCCATTCGCCCCATTGGCACTCGCTGAGAATAACGGCGTTTAAATTCATCATTTTGTCCACTCTCAGTGCCTCCTGGCGTTAATGTATTAACTCGAATGCCTTTTTCGGCCCAATAACTAGCCAAGTGCTTTGTTAGCCCTATTACAGCTGCCTTAGACGCAGTATAAACTGCTGGAGTGTTAATTTTATGATCGAGGTAAAATGATCCCTCATAAATACTATTATCGGGAGCCATAACGCCATATATAGAAGCTGTCTGAATAATACTACCACCCTTGTTTTGCTTAACCATCTGCTTGCCAACTGCCTGCGCAACCAAAAACATTCCATCTATATTAACGGACATAACCTGTCGCCACTGGCTAAGGCTGTAATCTTCAAAGGAGGCGAAGAACTCATCAAGGTTTGAAGACTTGCTAGCTGCATTATTATGTAAAATATTTATCTCCCCAAACTCCTCAACTACATCAGCAACCATTCTTTGCACAGATTCTGGATCAGAAACGTCACAACCATAACCAATAACTTTGGTACCATGCCGTTTAGCAATACTGCATGCAACCTTAGATGCCTTATCAAAATCTAAATCAACAATCGCAACATCCGCATGAGATTCGGCCAAGCCCATACAAAAATGCTGCCCTAGCAAACCTGCAGCGCCTGTAACAACTGCAACTTTGCCCTGTAAATTAAATAAAGATTCGTAACTTTTACCATCTTGGTTCTGTATTCCAGACTGATCTTTAAGATTACTGCTCATGACCCATCCCCTCGCAATTCTAATAACTTTTCTGCGATATGAAAATCCAGCAAATTATCGATGTCAATAGCTCTTTCCAACGGTACATTTATAGCCTTAACCCTACCCTCAAAGTGAGAATCATAGGTCATAATAAAGTCAGGATTAGCAACATAGCAAACAGTAGTCATATCGAATACTTCAGGTGCATCTTGGCGGCGTGAAACCGCTGAATCAGGACTATTAACTAAGCTGACTGTTCCATCTGCATGCATTTTGACCATATTAAAGTAGGGATTACGATGAGCCGCTGTAGTGGTTATCACCATATCTACACCACCATTTTTGTATAGATTAATACAATTTTCAATATCTTTTGGCAGTCTCAGAGGAGCAGTAGCTGGCACCGACACCATGATGCTCGGAAACGCTCCAGTTTTTTCCCAAAAGTAATTAAGAGCATGCCTCCAAGCCAACCATTCTGGACTCTCGTCTTGGGATAAATCTGCTGGCCTGATAAATGGCACTTCTGCACCATAATCAAGAGCAATCCTAGCAATCGCTTCGGAATCTGTAGATACAATAACTCTATCAATACTCTCCACCGAAAGTGCTTGGCTAATAGACCAGGCTATGAGTGGCTTGCCACCTAATAATCTAATATTTTTACCCGGCAGCCCTTTAGAACCACCTCGTGCAAATATAAAGGCTACAGTACTCATTTCATTTCCATAATTAATTTAAGTTAGAGTGACGAATTCTTTTCTACCAGATTTTGAAGATTTCCGAACTGCTTCAATAATCTGCAATACCTTTAACCCATCAGTCCCAGTAACTAAGGGAGTTCCATTCGTGAGCAAACAGTCTATAAAATTCCCCCACTCAGATATATAGGTATCATCACGATTGAATATAAACTTGGAAAGCTCATTCCAGTCGGCGGAACCAGCCTCGTAAAGCAACACTTGGTCAGTTATACCGTTCCACTGCAAACTCCCTTTTTCGCCAATTACAGTGCACAATCTAGTAACATCATGTCGAATGAAGTCCAGATTAACTGACCCCAGTAGCTGATAATCTGAGTTAGTTGAGGCGAAACCCAATATTAGGTGAACCGTATCCTCAACATTAATATCCAATCCACTTTGCTGGCTTAGGGTAGACTTTACCCACTCGATGTCTCCAAAAATCCAACGTAAAAAATCCACTTCATGGCTAAGCTCTAATAAAGCACCACCACCTAATTCTTTTCTTGCAGAAACCCCATCTTGATAGTTAGTTTCGGGTCTCCAATTAGGCAAATAGTTTCCCATCTCACATCGAACTGACAAAATCTTACCAATTATTTTTTTATCTAATTGCTCTTTAAAGAACTGGAGTGATGGCAAGAATCTTAAGTTGTAGCCTATTTGTAAGATTAAGTTTTTCTCTTCCATAGTCTTTATTAAGCGCTCAACTCCAACTAAAGAGGATGATATTGGTTTCTCAATCAAAAGGTTGATTCCAGCTTCAGCCAGAATTTGAGCTACCTGAACATGAAATATTGCTGGGTTAGCTATTACCGCAACCTGTGGATTAAAAGATATAGCCTCAAGAGTATTGGTAAATAAACCATCTGAATGTTTTGGCACCTCATCTTTTGTTTGATGCCGTAATACCCTTATATCTGCATCAGGAAAACGCTCTCTTGCTAGGCGAAGATGACGTTTACCAATGCTTCCGTGGCCAACTATTAAAATACGATTAATCATCTATTATCCGAACAGTTCACGATTATCTTTCATACCCAACAAAGGAACAATCTCTAGCCATAGAATTACAGTAATAATAGCCAACAAGACCTAATTTTCTTCAAAAAAATCTAACACGCTCCGGACTACATGATCCATTTCATCCGCAGTGATACTTATAGACGACGGCAGGCTTAAGCCACTATATGAAATCGCACTACTTACAGGAAATTCACCATGATCAATATGCGACTCAAACGCAGGCATTTCATTCATAGGATAAAATATAGGGCGAGAGTCTACTCCCTTAGTTTTTAAATATGACATCAGCAAGTCTCGCTTTCCTACAAACTCTCCCTTTAGGCAAATAGTGTACAACCAATTGGCTGAGATATTCCCCGGCCGAACATGCTGTTCCTCGACATGTTGACATTCATTAAATAATTCACTGTATGACTGAAAAATTTCCACACGCTTTTTAACAAAACCATCAAGTTGTTCTAGCTGGGCACAACCAACTGCAGCTTGAATATTCGTTAATCTATAGTTGTAGCCGACCAACTCATGATAGTAGCGCTGCTCTGACTTCATCCCGTGGTCTCTAAGCTGCTTTGCTTTGGTGTACACCCCCTCATTATTGATTTGAAGCGAACCACCCTCACCAGTTGTTATAACTTTATTTGCAAAAAACGAAACAGCGGATGCATCACCAAAATTGCCAACTCGCTGCAAGCCAATCATTGCCCCCAAGGACTCAGCACAATCCTCAATTACTAAGAGATCGTACTTCTTTGCGATATCCATTATTTCAAGCATATCACATGGATTGCCATACAGGTGGACAGGCATGATAGCTTTTGTACTAGGTGTTATTGCACGCTCAATTAGACTCGGGGATATATTCCAAGTATCCTTATCAACGTCTACTAACACGGGCTTTGCTCCTGTGTGAATGATTGAATTCACAGAAGCTCCAAATGTTAGGTTAGTCGTGATGACCTCATCACCACTCCCAATACCTAGGGCCTCAAGGCCCAAATGCAGCGCTGCAGTCCCATTAGAGGTTGCCAGGCAATAATCCACATCGAAAAACTCAGCTAATTTTTTTTCAAATAAAGTGACGTAAGCCCCTTGAGACGAAATCCAATTACTTTTCACACAATCAGTAACATAATTTAGCTCATTACCTCCCAAAAAAGGCTCCATAACTACGACATTATGTGGTCGATAAAGCGTTGCAAAATCAAGAATTTTTTTATCGTCATCTACAAGTGGAATAACCTTTGTATCAATGTTAGTTGCGCGTCTCAGCTCTTTATCTGGCGCATTAAAATGCTCATATATCACATCTTTATTAACAAATGGTTTAACACTAAATTCTGTGCCTGCTCCCTTGATTATAGCCCTTCTGATATCTCCATCGGTCAGACACCCAAAAAGAGTGCCGTCTTCGACGACAAATACGACACCTTGGCTATTTGCATTAATTTTTTTTAAGGCTGAAAGTAATGATTGATTACTCTCCATGCATAAATCTTCCACTTTCAACATATCAAGTTAACATCTCTTGTATAAGCTCCACTTGTTTTTTTAACAAATCAGGGCTTTTGTTATATACTTCTACGGAATAATATCCTACATCCTTTCGAACATAAGGCCAGAACCAACTCGAAGTGGTTATCTCATCATTAGTATCTTCATGGCCCAAGTTGTCACTGAAATGGTATGCATCTGCAGAGTGATAAAACCTATTGAGGTAATCGGTTGCGGAGAAACTCAAGGTGTTAGCTGAGACTTTAAGATGAGCCACATCGATCAGCAAACCCAAATTACTGTGGCTCCGTTCTATTATTTCCTCTGTTTCCGCTCCTTCAACCATTAAGAGAGGATTCTCACCAAAAGAGGCATAATTAACTCGTGACAATACATTATTTTCTACGAGTAATTTTACACCCTTACCTTCTGCGTATTCAGCAAGTAAATTTGACCTATTAATAAAGCAATCTAGGGCTTTCTGCCTATCATTTAATACTTTCTTGGTTATTTTTTCACCTAACTCATTAGCCGGTGGGTCAATTAAATATCCTGCATGAAAGCTATAGAATTTAGCTCCAATCGAGCTTGATAAATCAATAGCATTAGTAATATGTTTTATACTGGCTTGAACAATGTCGTCTTGGAATGAAGCAAGATTGAGAACAAAAGGTATTTTAGGTGGGGGGAAATAATTGTGCAAAACAAGAGAGTAATTTTGACCAAGCTCTCTGAGTCGCATAGTAGTATCTTCTAAATATTCTCCTCCAGAGAGCTCAAAGGCTAAAATTCCAGCTTGAGATAACTCATAAACCGCTTCATCAAAAGCTAGGTTTTTAAACCCCCCAGTCGAAACATAAATCATTTAACTTTTTCCTTTGCTGGACATCCGACCAAAGTTAGTCCAATTAATTTTGTAGAACAAACAAGTGTCCCACCTGCACCTAAAACTGTATGATTGGAGACATTAACTTTATCTATTACGGTACTATTTGCCCCTAATAAGACATAATCTCCTATTGTCACATTACCGCACAAGATTGCTGATAGAGAAACATGGCAATGGCTACCTATAACCGACTGATGTTCTATCACAGCTCCTGAATTTACAATGTTGTTATTACCTAGTACCACTTGAGCACCAATAATCACTCTTGGCCCAATAACATTTCCCTCTCCAAAAACGGCAGTAGCGTCAACAGTTGCGGTAGGGTGTATCAGATTTGGAAATACAAACCCCATTTTTCTCAACTGACAAAATATTCTTTCCCTTAAATGGTTATCACCAATACCTAATACTATATCTCTATAGCCCAAAGCATATTGCCTATCAATTGAAGATAGCGAACCTACAACTGGTACATCCATTATTACTTCGGAGTCATCCCAGCAATCTTCTAAATCAATTAAACCAAACGCATCTATATTCAAATTTGCCAATAGACCAAGTAGAAAACGGGAATGCCCTCCACAGCCAAGTACCAATATTTGGTTGTTAATTGTCATTCAACATCATCCAATGTCATCATATGCTCAGCTTTCAAATCATACTTAGCTAACTTTCCTTCAAGATCAACAAATGACTTTGCATATAATCCAGTTCCAGGCCGCCTGAGCGTTAGGTTCTCTAACCTTATAGGGGAGCCCTGCATAACTGGGTTAACAATAAAGATACTCTTTCGAGACACTTCTCTCATCTGCTTTTCCTCTTCCTGAACAGCTTTTTTAGGGCTTCCTAAAGACGTCTCGCAAATTCTAATCGCCTTCACTAGCTCTTTGAACTCTTCAGGGGTACTTGATGCCTTGTGATCGGGCCCACTCCATTTTCTATCAAGAGTAAAGTGCTTTTCTACAACTTTAGCACCCATTGCAACGGCAGCAACAGCTGGGTACGCGCCATATGCATGGTCAGAATATCCTACTGGAAAACCAAATTCAGTCTCTAGAGTGCACATAGCTCTTAAGTTAAGACTTTTAAACCTACATGGATAGTTTGAAACACAGTGTAAAAGAATAATATCTGAATTATTAGCCACTTTATAAATATCAAGCACCTCACGTACTTCATCCATAGTTGCCATGCCCGTAGAGATAATAACTGTCTTTCCAGTCCCCGCTAAAAACTTATGAAGGGATAAGTCCACGATATCAGCAGAGGCAGTTTTAAACACTCCAACACCTATCTTATCAAGAAATCTTGCACTTTCCACGTCATATGGGGTTGATATGAATTGTATTCCATTCAATTGACAATGCTCAATTATTGGATAATGGTCCTCATGTGAGAGCTCTAAAGACTTGATCATATCATAGTGGCTCTCACTCTCGTCCGTGGTTTCTTCTTGATAGTCAACCTTTGGGGTTCCCCTACTAACAAGCGATTCAGCGGTAAAAGTCTGAAATTTAACTGCATCTGCACCAGACAACTTCGCCGCAGAAATCATTTCTTTAGCTACATCTACACTGCCATTGTGGTTAACTCCTATCTCCGCAATAACAAAAACCTTAGTTAAATCTAACATTTTAAAATACCAACTTTCTGAATAAAGAATATAAAAATTTTGAGCACCCTCATATTTTCAGCTTTGTATATTATCCAACACCATTTTATTGCGCAGTTGCAAAAAAACACTTCTCTTTGCTCGTGAGGATCTTTCATTACCGAATTTGGGCCTCATTATTATGTGTTCTCAAGTTATCGACTTAAGCAAACTTTGATAAGTAACTATCCGATTCACGACTTATAAAAATTTATGTGGCCAAGTCATTTTTACTCTAATAATTGATCCAGGTTGCACTTATGTTTGTACGATATTAAACAGTAACCGAAAGTATGTGGATTTAGGGGTTTTTGAGGCATTACATACAACATTTGTGTAATATTTCAGATACTCATCTGATAACTTTAAATGGTAGCTCTAATAAATTATATCCAGATACTAGTACTTGTAGCTTTCTGGCTTAAACGGGCCATCAAATGGCACATTAATGTAGCCCGCTTGAGTAGTGGTTAGCTTGGTCATTACCCCGCCAAAACCTGCCACCATGTCCGCTGCTACTTCTTCGTCTAGCTTCTTAGGTAGTATTCTTAGCCATAAGTTGGCTTTCTTGTCGGCTTCGCTTAGGTCTGCAAACTTGGCGTCCCAAAGGTGCATTTGCGCTAACACCTGGTTGGCGAAAGAGCCGTCCATAATGCGTGATGGGTGACCTGTGGCATTACCTAGGTTAACTAAGCGGCCTTCAGCTAAAAGCAGAACAAAATCAGCTTTATTGTGATCAGCGGCACGGTACACTTTGTGTACTTGAGGCTTCACTTCTTCAAATTTCCAGTTCTCACGCATAAAGGCGGTGTCGATCTCGTTGTCGAAGTGACCAATGTTACACACTACAGCACCGTTTTTAATGGTCTTAAGCATGTTGGCATCACACACGTTAGTGTTACCGGTGGTAGTCACGATGATGTCTGTAGTGCCCATCAAAGTGGTATTGATGCAGCTAATATCGCCAGTGTTAACACCGTCTAGGTAAGGTGATACGACTTCAAAGCCGTCCATACAGGCTTGCATGGCGCAAATTGGGTCTATCTCGGTGATCCTAACGATCATACCTTCTTGACGAAGAGATGCAGCTGAACCTTTGCCTACGTCGCCGTAACCCACAACAAGGGCTTTTTTACCTGCTAGAAGGTGGTCTGTGGCACGCTTGATAGAATCATTTAGAGAATGGCGACAGCCGTACTTATTGTCGTTCTTACTCTTAGTCACAGCATCGTTAACGTTGATGGCAGGTACTTTTAAAGTGCCCGCTTCTAACATTTCTTGTAAGCGGTGAACGCCAGTGGTGGTTTCTTCAGAGATCCCGTGGCAGTTGGCCAAGATTTCTGGGAACTGGTTGTGCAGCATGGTGGTTAAATCACCACCGTCGTCTAGGATCATGTTAGCGCCCCAGTCTTTGCCATCTTGCACGATAGTTTGCTCGATGCACCATTCAGCTTCGTCTTCTGTTTCGCCTTTCCAAGCAAATACAGGAATGCCAGCAGCAGCAATGGCAGCAGCAGCGTGGTCTTGGGTAGAGAAGATGTTGCAAGAAGACCAACGTACCTCTGCACCTAAATCCACTAACGTTTCAATCAGCACAGCTGTTTGAATAGTCATGTGGATACAACCCATGATTTTGGCACTGGCTAGGGGCTTTTGAGAAGCGTATTTAGTACGTAATGCCATTAGGGCAGGCATTTCGGTTTCGGCGATGTCGATTTCCATACGGCCCCATGGGGCTAGAGAGATATCGGCAACTTTGTAATCGGTGAATGTAGTCATGGTAGCGTGTCTCGGTTATAGGGCTTTGCGGAGCAAGTTGGCTTTGTCTGTTTTTTCCCAAGTAAAATCAGGAAGTTCTCGGCCGAAGTGGCCGTATGCTGCAGTTTGTTGATAGATTGGGCGCTTAAGGTCTAACATTTTGATTAAGCCACCTGGTGTTAAGTTAAAGTGCTCCCGCACTAGCAGAACAATTTCGTTATCTGTTAACTTTCCTGTACCAAACGTGTTGATAGAAATTGAAGTAGGTTCGCTTACGCCAATGGCATAAGAGATCTGTATTTCACAACGATCTGCTAAGCCTGAAGCTACTATGTTTTTTGCTACATAGCGGCCTGCATAGGCTGCTGATCGGTCTACCTTTGAAGGGTCCTTACCAGAGAATGCACCGCCACCATGGCGAGCCATGCCACCATAGGTATCAACAATGATCTTTCGGCCTGTAAGACCGCAATCCCCTACGGGGCCGCCAATAACAAAGTTGCCTGTTGGGTTAATATGGAATTGTGTATCGCTAGTTAACCATTCACTTGGAAGTACGGGTTTAATAATCTCTTCCAGTACCGCTTCGCGTAGGTCGTCTAAGCTGATAGACGGGTCATGCTGTGTCGACAAGACCACCGCATCGATACTTACAGGCTTATCATCTACATAGCGCAAGGTTAGCTGACTTTTTGCGTCTGGGCGCAACCAAGGCAACTGGCCATTTTTTCGTACCTTAGCTTGCTGCTCTACTAATCTGTGAGAATAATAGATGGGAGCAGGCATGAGCACATCGGTTTCGTTGCTAGCATAACCAAACATTAAGCCTTGATCACCAGCACCTAATTCCTTATCGCCTGACTCATCAACACCCATGGCAATGTCTGATGACTGCTTACCTATGGCATTGATAATGGCACAAGAAGCTCCATCAAACCCTACCTCACTGCTGTTGTATCCGATATCTAGAATTACTTCTCGAATTACTTCTTCCAAATCGACATAAGTAGACGTTCTAACCTCACCTGCCACAATAGCCATGCCAGTTTTAACCATGGTTTCTACGGCAATACGTGACTCTGGATCACCTCTAAGCATTGCATCAACAACTGCATCAGAGATTTGGTCAGCTACCTTATCGGGGTGGCCTTCGGATACTGACTCTGAAGTAAATACTGAATAATTGGACATGTGATTTTCCTGGATTGCCTCGTCATTGCGTTGTCGCAATGACGAGAAAGCTTATGGTACGTGGCTACGTTCATACGCTGCATGACACGGTTAATTAGATATTGAATAGGTGTTTGATTTGCTTGTATTGCAGAGAATCTATTCGTGGGCCAAATTGGCTGACTACTCTAGCGGAGGCTTCGTTAGCAAACTTGGCTGCCAATGCATAGCTGAGACCTGCATTGATTGCATACAAAAAGGCGCCGGCAAACATATCACCTGCACCGTTGGTGTCCACTGCATTTGCGGTAACGCCAGGTGTTTGCACCAAATCTGCACCATCGTAGGATAATGAGCCACCAGCACCACGTGTGATCACAAAGGTCTTGGCGTACTTTTTTAGTTGTTCCGCTGCAGCTTCTGTACTGTGGGTGTTAGTAAAACTTCTCGCTTCGTCTGAATTGCAGAACAATAAATCTACGCCATCACCAATAACCTTATGTAAGTTATCTTCGAATACCTGAACGACAAATGGATCGGAGAGGCTGAGCGACGTCTTCACTTGATTTGCTTTAGCACATTCCATAGCCTTTACGGCAACATCAGTTCTAGCGTCATCGGTGACTAGATAGCCTTCTAGGTATAGCCAATCTGAATTAATAAGGGTAGGCTCATCTACCTCATTTGAGGTTAAGTCTAGGTTCGCACCTAAGAAAGTATTCATCGTGCGCTCAGCGTCGTCGGTGACCATAACTAAGCACTTACCGGTGGTACCAGAGCTAGCTTCTGCTTTGTGGAAATCAACGCCTGTTGCCTGTAAGTCCTCAACAAAGAACTTCCCATCATCATCATCCGCCACTTTACCAGAATAGAATGTTTTAGAGCCAAAGCAGCTTGCCGCAACGATGCTATTGCATGCCGAGCCGCCGCAACTGCGCTTAACATGATATGAGCGTGAACTCAAAGCACCTAATAAATGAAACTGCCTTTCTTCATCGACTAACGTCATTAAGCCTTTGTCGATTTTATGAGTGCTTAAAAACG
>Ga0209815_1000112_pt1 | contig 59108 bp, 41 predicted proteins | sample CoawatmetaG00DNA_FD_187507 | JGI IMG/M metagenome (GOLD analysis project Ga0209815, IMG submission 187507) | Marine microbial communities from the West Antarctic Peninsula - Coastal water metaG002-DNA (SPAdes) (version 2) | ecosystem: Environmental > Aquatic > Marine > Coastal ...
CGTTTAGCCCGGCCAAACAAACTATTAGTGGCACAAATAACGCACTGAACCCACCCACTACCCCGACGGGTGAAAACAACAAATATAGACCAACAACGCACGACATTAAACTCGCTGCGCAAGGTACTCCATAACGCCAGGGTTGCATATCGACTTCATGACTCCGTTCATAGGTCCAATTATGTGCGGTGGGACGGTAATGCCCCACCAATAACATGATGCCAACCTCTATAAAAAACAGCACTGCGTAAAGATGGATAAAGTGCAAGGTAACAATGTCATCCAAGACAAACTTTAATAAACCGTAGGCGATCACATGGAAGCCAATCACTAACTTAGGTCCTAGCGCAGGAACCCGCTTTGAGAAGAGACCGACAATCACGATGGCAATGACCGGAATATTATAAAAGCCGGTGAAGATACGAATAATTTGCCATAGGCCATCCGGCGCAAATTGCAGAAGTGGCGCCACAACAAACGAAAATAACGCAATCATAATAGAGGCCGTTTTAGCCACTTTTAAAATCTGCTGATCTGTGATCTCACCACCGTTTCTGACCTTTTTCCACGGTTCATAAACGTCTAAACAAAATAGTGTTGCTGCACTGTTTAGCAGTGAGTTAAACGAGCTAAACACCGCGCCAAGTAAGACCGCCAGAAAAAATCCTGAAGCATAGGTTGGTAGCACATCACGAATGAGTCTTGGGTACGCAAGATCAATTGAACTAAGGCCATCTGGACTACTCGGGCCACCATAGAGATGAAAAGCAATGACACCGGGAATCATCATCATGATCGGCACTAGAACTTTAAAAAATCCCGAAAAGAGTACACCCTTCTGCCCTTCTGCAAGGCTCTTGGCGCCAAGGGTTCTCTGGATCACATACTGATTAGCACACCAATAAAACAAGTTGGCAAAAATCATTCCAGTAAATAAGGTAGCAAATGGAGTAGGATCGTCAGAAGAACCAATCGCGTTTAGTTTTTCCGTATTGGTGCTCGAAATAATCTTTAATCCCGACACCACACTGCCCTCCCCAAGCAGTGACAGTCCCAGCACGGGTACAGCAATGCCTATGAGCAAAAGACCAATACCATTTAGAGTGTCGGAGACAGCAACCGCTCTAAGGCCACCAAACACTGCATAGACACCACCCACGCTGCCGATAACAACGATAGTCAATACCAATGACCAACTGTACGAAATGTTAAACAAGCTAGGAACATCGAATAACTGCAGTACGGCAATAGACCCTGAGTACAGCACCGACGGAATAGTCACCAAGCCGTAGCCAAGCATAAATAAAATAACCGTGAGCCGTCTGACGTCATCATCAAAACGATTATTTAAGAATTCAGGTAAGGTTGAGAATGCTCCTGCCAAATAGCGTGGCAGAAAAACAAACGCCATACATATAGTGGCGAACGCTGCGGTCACTTCCCAACCCATGCTACTCAAGTTAAACCCATAGGCTGAGCCATTGAGCCCAATCAGTTGCTCGGCCGAGAGGTTTGTTAATAACAAGGAGCCAGCAATAAAAACAGCACTTAGATTTCGTCCAGCTAAAAAGTAACCGTCTCTACTATTAGATTCATCTTTAGACTGGCGATACGAAATAAAAGCCACCAGCGCCATGAAAAAAGCGCAGCTAACTAAGGTTAAAGTGATTTCTTGATCAATCATGCATGGCCCCAAACGTTCGTGCCAGATTATATATCTTTATGTCGACGCAGGACCCTAAAATTCTCACTTATTCAAACCGCAAATATCTTGATAGATGGACATTAAAAAAGCTCTCAATAAGGTCAGGCTAAGCTGTCTAGATGTTAAGGCTACCACCCTGTAGACTGGCAAAATGATTAAACTTCTTATTAAATCTTGCCTCAGCAGCACCAATATTAATTTTCAACGCGGGCTCCTATGCCTTTTGATACTGCTGACTGGTGGCTTGAGCGCGGCAGACACTTCACGCCCCTACCTCGTTGGTCGTGGAATGTCCGATATTACGGGGCCCAGTTATGGTATTCAGATGTGGGGGTTTGGCCGAGAAGATCAACTGACCGAAGGTGTTCATATTCGCCAATGGTCGCGTGCTTTTGTCATAGCGCAATCTGACGAGCCTACCAAACGTTTGGTGTTCGTTAGCGCCGATTTGGGCAGTATAGAACATCATATAACCTTGGCTGTTATTGATAGATTACAGCAACAATACGGTGACACTTACACGATAAACAATGTCATTATCAGTGCTACCCACACCCATGCAGGCCCAGGCGGCTATTGGCATTCACGTTCTGATCTTGGTCTAGACGGCGGGTTTTACCCCGAACACTTTGCCGCCATTGTTGAGGGTATTACCGCGTCGATCGTTAGTGCCCATAAGGATCTCGAGCCTGGCAATATTTATCTAGGAAAAGGTAACCTACACAATGCTGGCGCTAACCGATCAGTGCCGGCTTATCTTGAAAATCCTCAGGTTGAGCGCGACCAGTATGTTAAAAATACGCCAACTGAAATGACCCTTCTGAAGTTTACAGATGACTCAGGGGACATAGGAATGCTTAACTGGTATGCACTGCACCCCACTGCAATGAATTACTACAATCGCTTAATCTCTGGTGATCACAAAGGCTATGCTGCATTACAAATGGAACGAATGCGCGGTAGCCGCTACGATAATGATAATGATTTTGTTGCCGCCTTCGCTCAGGCAGACCCCGGAGATGTCACCCCGAATACAAATTTGAATAATACCGGGCCGGGGAACACGGATGTAGAAACCACGCAAATTATGGGCGATCGCCAGCTGCAAATGGCCCTCCAGCTATTTGGCAATGCTCAGGAAGTCCTCACAGGCCCCATTGAAACACGCCAGATATATATCGATCTTTCTGACTACCTGGTGGCCGACAAATTTACGCATGCCGGCCCACAAACAACCTGCCCATCTGCCTATGGTTATTCCTTTGCCGGAGGGTCAACCGAAGACGGCGGCGGGCATTTCTTGTTTGAAGAAGGCATGACAGAACAAAGTGTTTTTTTAGACCTTCTGATTGGTTGGCTAACTGGCGCACCTAAATGGACCGAGGCTGTCAAAAACTGTCAGGCGCCTAAGGCTATTTTGTTTGAAACCGGCAGTGGAAAGCCACCACTTCAATCTCAAATACGTTCAGTGACCATAGCCCGCGTTGGCCAGTTTGTCATACTGGCGATGCCCTCCGAGATAACGACTATGGCCGGTCGACGATTGCGAACAGCAGTGATGAACGAGCTTGGCGACTGGGCAAACAATATAGTCCTTGCGGGATATTCCAATGGCTATGCGGGGTATGTCACTACACCTGAAGAATATCTACTACAACAGTACGAGGGCGGCCACACCTTGCATGGTCGCTGGACACTGCCCGCCTATGAACAAATTGCCAGCCATCTCGCTAGCGCGTTGAATTCCGGTAGCGCTATTGAACCAAGCGCCATTTATGATGATTGGCGAGGTAAGTCATTCACAACCACCTTACACAGCGGTGCAAAGAACATACCACCCAAGGATTCACGCTATGGCGATTCCCTTCCCTCGAGTAAAACGCAATACAGCAAAGGTGAGACTGTTGTGGCCGAGTTCTGGTCGAACAACCCTACTCACAACTATGTGACCGGAAATAATTACATGCAGGTTGAGAGCAAAACCTCAACCGGCTGGCAAACAATCGCAACAGATAGCGACTGGCAAACTACTGTCAGATGGCGTGAAGAGGATGGGTCTTTTGTCGCCAAACTGAGCTGGAAAACACCAACAAACATGCAGGCTGGCGAATACCGGTTAACGCACCAAGGCTATGACTCTCAGGGCGCTTTATTTACCGGTATTTCAGGTATCGTCCAAATTAAGTAAATTAGCGTTCGTTTACATAAATGGGGTGCGTGTCCTAAGTCCATCACTGATTGCCACTCGATAAGACATTGATGATATAGTCATCGCGATTGAACAAGGGTTAACCTGAAACCCAATAAAAGCCTCGCTGAAGGATACAAATATGGATAGTGCCTTATCCCGTCACAAAGACAAATTACGCGGGATTGTTGCCTGTATTTTAGTCGCCCTAGCCTCTAAATTTCTTTCTATGAACTATGGCGCACCCACTATGTTGTTCGCGCTCATATTGGGGATGTCGGTAAACTTCCTTAATGAATCTGAATATTCCATTCCCGGCATAGACTTTTGCTCAACGACAGTGTTACGTTTTGGTGTTGTTTTATTGGGTTCAAAAATTCTCTTTGGTGACGTCCTTGCACTAGGTTGGCTAACCGCATTGGTTGTGGTTGGTTGCATGTTTGCTACCATCCTGTTTGGCGCTGTCATCGCCAAGGCTCTCAAACTCGACTATCGTTTTGGAATGCTATCTGGCGGTGCCGTCGGAATATGTGGCATCGCTGCCGCTATGACCTTGTCCTCTGTAATGCCCAAGAGTAAAGAAATGGAGCAATACACCCTTTTAACTGTTGTGATGGTAGCAACCTTTGGTGCCCTCGCTATGGTCGCCTACCCCATTTTAGTAAGTTTTCTGGGCTTAAGTAGCCAGCAGATGGGGATATTCATTGGCGGATCCATACATGATGTCTCTCATGTCATTGGTGCCGGGTACTCTATATCTGATGATGTTGGCTATGTCGCTATGATTGTTAAAATGCTCCGCGTAGCATTACTAATACCCATCGCGTGGGTCTTCATGCTGATCTTTGCCAAACAGCGCGCCGCATCTGAAGGGCGAACAAAGCTATCACCACCCTACTTCTTATTAGGCTTTGTATTACTGGCCATTATCAACAACATTGGTTGGATACCCCAAGCCGTCGGCGACGTCATGAACACTACATCTCAAGATTGCTTTGTGATCGCTATCGCAGCTCTGGGCATGAAAACCTCGTTTAAAGGTTTGTTGGATATTGGCTGGCGACCAGCAGCGATGGTTTTATCTGAGAGCCTATTTCTTGGTGGGTTAGTTTTAGCGTGGGTTATGCTCTAAAGGTACACCATACTAAAAACCCTGATTTCTCAGGGTTTTTAGAGAGCCGACTGTATTAATCTATTGTTTTGGCCAAGCTTTAACAGGCACTATTAAAGAGGTATTTAATACCTTTCTTAACTTACTCACCTTTCTAGAAAACTTAGTAAACGCGCGTGACGACGTTAATGTCGCTTGATTTGCTGTTAGAGTTTCAAAGTCTTTAGCTCCGATATAAACAAAATGAGAAGCATCATTGTTACCCAAGAATATTCTGTTCAAGCCATAAGAGCTAATGACCGTTCCATCAGCAGTATTAGCATCCATAAGTTCGGTCCATGCAGCACCATAAGCAGCTTCATCGCTCACAGACATATCATATTTCATGAACACAGAATCTTTTCCCCAATCACCAACTTCAATCGCAGGGATGACAGCAAACTCTGATACCGGATCAGACCCACTTCCAATTTCTTGAAGCATAGCTGCACCCTCAGGACAAGACTGCATTAAGGCATCAACTTTCCTGAAATCTGCCATTTTTTCATAAGATACTATGATGAAATGAGTCGAGGCTGCAGAACCATTAATGCGTTCATTCATCAGGCCAACGTCAGCGGGCAACTGCTTACCACAATCTGAAGCGGAAAATTTATCCAGTGCGCCAATAACAACCGCAGGATTTTTCACATTTAAGAAATAAAATGCGTGCATTTCATGTTTTCCCTCTCCTTCTGCAACAACAGCTAGGGATAAAAGAGCTGAAAGTAATACTAATATTTTTTTCATTTTTTTCACCATAACGTTTTAAGAACTTTCAATATGTAACAATTATTCACTAATGGAAAGAAAAATATTGATGCTCACACTGATCTTAGGCTTCGATCTAAAGCAGAGTTTGTTGTGCTAGGGTTGCTAACAAGCCCCCTTGGCGTCATCCTTAAAATATACCTAGTTACAATGCTATTTGAGCTAGTTTGATAAAAACACCGTCTGCTGAACATAGCTATTTTGCTCAACCGAAGCCAACAAGAAATGTGCTACATCGGCTCGGGAGATACTGCCTGAAACAAGACCATCAGTTTTGTCGAGCACTCGGTAAGCTTTTTCACTGACTTTATCAACTAGGAATCCTGGTCTAACGATAGTCCATTGTGAGTCGCTGCTTTTAAGAATTTTTTCCTGACGCGTTTTGTCTGCGTAATCCGTTTTGAGTAATAGGGGATTGAGAATACGATCATAGAAGATTCCGCCGTGACCTTTGCTGTCTCCAGCACCAATGCCTGTAACCGTAACAATACGGTTAGTGCCTGCATCTTTGCCTGCGGCTAATACATTTTTAATACCTTGAGAATAGACTGTGACGTCATTACTACTAGGTTTTAAACCAATGGTGCTAATAATAGCGCTCTTGCCACCGACTAAGTTATTGAACGTGCTACTGTCAGTGATATCACCCTTAAGATTATTCAAATTATCATGCTCAATCGGCATTCTTTCGGGTCTGCGAGTAATCGACGTAACAAGGTGCCCTCTTGCTAGGGCCAACTTAGTTGTTTCAAGACCTATTCCAGACGTGCCTCCAAAGATCAAGATATCCAGCTGTTCATGCTCAGAAGCTAATAGCGGCGCAGCACTCCCTGTGTTTACAATAGGTTGTCCATTGACCGTGCCTTTACCACCCATTTGTAGCGCTAAGAAGCCGACGACGGCAATTAAAATAGCAATGCCCAATAACAAGCGTTTAATCATGGTTATAATTTCCTGTTGATTATTTGAGGTTGCAGAAATGCTATGTTGGTATAACGCTGATCAATCATAATACAAAAAAAATGTATGTGTTCAGGGGAGAATATGTACATTACACAAGAAAACTCTACGCAAAAAAGTTCAATTTAAATTACAAAAGAGTATAACTATGTTGAAATTTTTTCCATGCCTATTATTTTACAGCCTCATATAGCCCCTAGTTTTTAATCTCTTTAGAATCTATAGTTAAGCCCATTCCAAACGTAAAAACAGCATCAAATCAGATAATAATGAAAGGTCAAAAAGTATGACAACCATTAGCGAAGCAGCTCGAGAAACTCCTATTATTCACCATACCGACGTATTGGTTGTCGGCAGTGGTCCGGGAGGGCTCGCCGCCGCTATCGCTTCTGCCAGAGCAGGCGTCCAGACCACCCTTCTTGAGCGCTATGGTTGTTTTGGTGGCAACCTTACGCAAGTGGGTGTCGAAGGCTTTGCGTGGTACCGACATGACAATACCGTAGACAGTGAAGGTATCGGCGTGGAATTTGAACAACGTGCAAAATCTATGGGCGCTGCGACACCTGAGCCCCAATCAAATAGTCACGCCATAGATGGCGAAGCCTTTAAATATGTCGCAGATGTCTTGGTCGAAGAATCCGGCATTACACCAATGCTGCATAGAACAATGGTCGCACCTATTGTCGAAGGTGGCATCATTAAAGGCGTTATTGTCGAGAGCAAAGCTGGGAGAGAGGCAATATTAGCTCAGCGTGTTATCGATGCTACAGGTGATGCCGATATTGCTCATAGGTCAGGCGCCATAGTGCACAAAACGCCAGTCGAAGAAATGATGGCTGCGTCTGTTATGTTTTCAATGAATGGCGTCGATAAAAGGCGCTTTATAGCGGACGTAAAAGCAGACCCGCATACCTACGGTGACTGGTGCGGGCCAGACTGGGCCATGGAAACTTCAGGCAAAGAAGACACACTATTTTCGCCTTACTTGAAGAAACCGTTTGAGAAGGCCATTAAATCAGGACTAATACCAGAGAATCTAAACACGATTACTGGAACCTGGGGCGCCATTACCGACCAAGGTGATCTAACCTATTTAAATTTGATTCATTTGGCAGGCCTGGATGCCACTAATCCAGACCATCTTACAAAAGGTGAGATGGAGGGCCGACGGCAGGCTATGTTAGCTATAAAAGCTCTCAAACAATTTAACCCAGGCTGCGAGAATGCCAAATTGAGAAATTTCGGTATGACTCTTGGTGTCCGCGACACGCGGAAAATTGATGCTGTTTATAATATGACCGCCCAGGATGTTCGTGAGCAAGGGAAATTTGACGATAGCATTGGTATCTTTCCAGAATTTATCGATGGCTATGGCATCCTCATTTTACCTACGACGGGTCGTTACTTTCAGTTGCCCTACCGTGCAATGCTGCCGAAAGGTGTTCGTCATCTTTTAGTGACGGGACGCAGTACCGGTGGCGATCGTGATTCTCATGCAGCGGTGCGTAATATGATGTGTTGCGCCGTCAATGGCCAGGGTGCTGGGGTTGCGGCGGCTATTTCTGTGCAGACAGGTGTTGATGTTGCAGATGTTGACATCAAGTTAGTACAAAAAAAATTACTCGAGCAAGGCGCACGAATTCATTAAAGCATTGTAAAGTCTACGATAAGTACTTGGTTTACATAAGCATTGATAATCTGGCATAGTCTTGAGCACGCTAGGTTTATAACCTACAATTTGTTAATAATTTATTGAAAATAAAGGGGTAATGTATGTATTTACGATCAATTGTTTTTTTATCGTTGAGTTTTGTCGCTTCATTTAATCTGTATGCCAGTGAACCTGAAGGTTCTCACGCGTCTAACGAGTGGCAAATTTGGGCTTATTCAAAAGCCGCCCCATCATTTTTAGGGAATTTTGCTTCCGTAGTCTCAGGGACTGGTGAGGTGATTAGAGAAGGCGTTAATGGCTGGACATGCACCGCGACGAAACCGATGCCTGAGGATGGCTTTTCTACACCACATCATGCCTTTGCTTTATGCGCCGATGACGAAGGGTTTAAGTGGGCTTCTGCATACATGGAAGGCACGACCCCCAACATGGAACGAGATGCGTATGTTTGGATGCTACATGGCGATACGGGCGAAGATAATGCAGCACCAGGCGGTAATAAGAGTATGGCTATGAAGCATGATCACTGGATAGAATCAGGGCCTCACCTCATGCTAATGCCAAAAAACCCAGAAACGATAGCGGCATTTTCCACAGATTTCACCACAGGCGCACCCTATCAGATGTTTAAGGGAAGTCCCTATGCACACCTGATGATTCCCTTTGAGGGATATTATGATTACCAGCCAGAATCAGCACCTAAATAGTGCGATATTAAAAGCTCAAGTATGCTCAACGCACTAAATTATTGTAGCGCGTCAAAAGCCGTGGTCTGAAAGGCTGAACAGCCTGCCCAGTTAGCGATAGAATTTAGACAAAGGCTTTTTTTACGAGGATGGATGGCATGGAACTTAATTTAATCGGCGGCGCTCTTGGTGCCGAAGTACAGGGAATCGACTTAACGGGGGATACTGGTGCGTCCACCTATAAAACAATACGCGCATTACTGGTTGAGCACGAGGTACTGTTTTTCCGAGACCAAGATGTAAGTCCTGCACAACAGCATGCTCTAGCCTCGTCTTTTGGCCCATTGCAGAGCCATCCAGCTTACGCTACCGTTGAGAACTTTCCGGAGATCACGATTCTTGAGAGTACAGCTGAAAACCCCAGTAAAATAGAGTGCTGGCACAGTGATATGACCTTTAGAGCCCATCCGCCATTGGGCACAGTACTGCGCTCGAAAGTTATTCCTGACAAGGGCGGAGATACTCTTTGGTCGAGTATGACCGCAGCCTACGACGCTTTGTCTCCGGCTATGCAGGTATTTCTTTCAGGTCTTAATGCGGTGCACGATTTTTCTTATGGTTTCCAAGAGAGCCTTGCCGAGAGCGGAGGTAGAGAACGACTGGAAAAGGCGGTACTAGACAATCCACCAGTAATTCACCCCGTAATCAGAACCCACCCAGAGAGTGGTAAACGAGTAATTTTCGTCAATGCACTGTTTACCACCCATATCGTCGGTCTTCCTAGGGAAGAAAGTAATGCCATCCTCAAGTTTCTCTATGAGCACATTAAGACACCGGAGTTTACCTGCCGCTTCTCATGGGATGTGAACTGTATCGCTATATGGGATAACCGCAGTACTCAGCACAAACCAATCAACGATTACTATCCTGCGCACAGGTGTCTCGAGCGTATTGTGATAGATGGCGATAAGCCTTACTAACGCGCCATAAAATCGATCATCCAGTTGGCAACCTTTAAATGATCTGTATCTTCCCGTAGAGAGTCCATTGCGTCGCTGTAGCAGTCTTCTGGATAAACGTCCTTACGCAGTTGATAAAGAGCGCTGGCGTAGGCCATTGGAAATTCAGGATGACCTTGGAACGTTAAGATATGACCATTAAGTGCGGTCATAGCAATTGGGCAACCCGGTGTGGATGCAAGAACCTCACTTCCGGTGGCTGCCTTACTAACTTGGTCTTGGTGGCTATACAGTAATTTGTAGGGCTCAGCACCATCAAAGCGATGGATAAATTCAGCCTTAAACGTTGTGTGTTTGACGCCAATCTCCCAACCACTTGATGCCTTGCCTGCCTCGCCGCCCAGCACATTAGCGATCAGCTGATGACCGAAACAAATACCAATCAATTTTTTCTTGCGCTGATGCAACTGCCTAACAAATCCGCCCAAGGTGTTTATCCAGGCTAGATCTTCGTAGACGCCACTTTGACTGCCAGTGATAATATAGGCATCCTGATCATCAATATCATCTGGATAAATCTCCTGATTGATCCGATAAGCGGTCACATTCAAGTCAACTCTGCTATTAATCGACCGTTGATTATTAGCTTCAACAAGCAGCCCTTCAAACATCTCAGGGTATTCGCCAAAGGTCTCAGCCAACGCAGGCCGGACATCATCGGTACGTAAAATGCCTACACGCAATCCCATCTCACTATCGCCCTTATTTAACCGTATTTCGCTAAGTAGGCTTTTAAGTCTCTTTTCACTTCCGGTCCATAAAGATACAGACCAATAATGTTGGGAACTGCAATCAAAAAGACCATGGCATCCGAGAAATCTAACACTGCTGACAATTTGATCATACAGCCAAGACAGATAAACCCACAAAATATTGCCTTAAAGACTAACTGGGTCAGTTCACCCTCACCAAACAGATAGGTCCAACCCTTTAGGCCATAGTATGCCCAAGCAATACTAGTGGAAAAAGCAAACAACAACGCCGCCACACTAATAATGTAGGGAGACCAACTAATATGATGTGCAAATGCCGCTGAGGTTAGAGCAATTCCTTCCAGCCCTCCATCCATAAGCCCGTTGGGATAAGCGGTAGTAACAATCACCAACGAGGTAAGAGTACAGACAACCATGGTGTCAATAAAAGGCTCTAGAAGCGACACTAGCCCTTCAGTCACAGGCTCGTCAGTTTTAACCGCTGAATGTGCTATTGAAGCAGAACCAATACCCGCCTCATTGGAAAATACTGCTCTTTGAAAGCCAACGATCATTGCACCGATTGCTCCGCCAGTCATGCTGCTAGTCTCAAATGCGCTAGAGATAATCAAGGTGATGGCGCCCACCACATGTTCAGAACTCATGGCAATAATCAACACCGCAGAGAACACATACAAAACAGCCATAAATGGCACAATTTTCGATGCCACGCTTGCAATAGAGCGAATGCCGCCAATAATGACCGCTGCAACCGCGCCACCCAGTAACAGGCCAAACAACCACCCCTTATCAGCAAAGAAACTGTTTTCCCCACCAGTGATACCCAAAACCTGAACATAAGCTTGGTTTGACTGAAACATATTACCGATACCAAAGCAGCCAATCACCAAAGCCAGAGCATAGAAACCCCCTAATAGCTTGCCAAGTTGAGGAAACCCCCGATCCAGTAAATAACGCTCTAGGTAATACATGGGACCACCTGACACTGAACCATCAGGGTTATGGCGTCGATATTTAACACCCAAAGTACACTCAACAAACTTAGTCGACATACCGAGGAAACCAGCCATAAACAACCAAAATGCCGCGCCAGGGCCGCCGATTGATATAGCCACAGCTACGCCACCAATGTTGCCAACCCCAACAGTGCCCGATATCGCGGTTGAGAGCGCTTGAAAATGGGAGATCTCACCTAGGCCGCTGGACTTTCCGTTCTTGCCGCTAACGATGCTAATCGCTTTTGAGAAGCCGCGTATGTTAATAAAACCAAGATAACACGTGAAAAATACCGCTGCTGATACCAGCCATAAGACAATGAGTGGAAAACCCTGTCCAAAGATATTTATTTGATAAAAAATAATGTCGGATAAACCCCTTGCAAGGGGATTTATTAGCTGGTCTATCTGCTGATCTAGTGACATTTATTGGTCTTATTCTTATGAATAGCACCCTATGTTAGCATGACTAAAATCAAACAAAACCTCTGCTGGCAATCATTTCAATAGTATTAAGAGCAATTCCTCTCAATAGCCCAAGTCTTCGCTTCGTCGCTTGAGGCCCATTTTATTGCTTGAGCGAGAATACGCCGAAAATTAGGATTTTCATACGCACTAGGGCCGTCACCAAATTGCAAATAAACCACGGGCGCATTCTTATAGGTCTTGATCCAGCCAACAAGATTTGATCCGTTATCATGATGCCAATCGTCATTAGAATTGAGTTCACCACGAACAACCGCATTGGCGGCCGAGTAAAAATTATTGCGTGTGAATTCCCAGTCTGAGGTAAATAAAGGAATGACAGAATCTTCAAACACTTGCGAAAGATAAACCTCATCAACTATTTCAAACGGTTCTATACCAGCGGTAATTGGGTGATCGAGGACGGGGCTTACCCTATGGGAGACATCGATATTATAGCCACTATCCGGCTTATCAACGCCCCGTGACTTCATAGGCGTATAGAGGAAATGGCCACCCACAATTTCAGCCCACTCAGGCCATGCCGGCCATGCGGCTGCAGCGTGGTGCATTATAACAAGCGGGCAACCAGCCTCACCCATAGCCCGCACACCTTCTTTATAAAATTCGGGAGGTTCCGGATACTCGGGTCCTGCGTCCCCGAATTGCACACCCGGCATATCATATTGAACATAGCAATCAAATCTTTTAGCCATCTCTGGATTAAACATAAACTGGGCTGCCGGATGCTCTACATTGGAGTATTGGATTTCCGGATTGCTATCGAATACATCAAAGAACGTATCACGGTCAAATGGATGGCCTCGAGTAACTAAGAGTATATTTAGCTTGCCGTCCTGCTCAGGCAATGCTGTTGTCACTGGAGTTGAGGCACGGTGATAATCAGGAATATCATTACGATCTGCCATAGTGGCCCTCTAGCTTTTATCTTCAAGAATATTGGTGAGTATATAAAAAATATCGCCAATTATGCTGAATGTCAATGGACGATCTTGGATGTCACACGTCAAGGATAGCAGTAATATTCCGTTATGACAGGTCCCTAAGAATCATATTAGTACGCCTAGAATTAAACAAAAATTGTCGCTATATTCCCACAAATCTAGGATTTTTTTTGAATATATTTGATTCATTTTATTTTGGATAAATCGTTTTGAGAAGTTCTCTAAGCCGTGGCAACAACGCTAGCTCACTGCCATCCTCTTTGATATACCCCAAATAAACAGCGACTAGATCCTTTTCGTGATTAATCAATAACCCCTGCCCTGCCCAACCGCCTTTATAAAAGTCATTGTTATTATAAACCACATCCCATTGATAAGAATTATGCTTTATTTCTGGGTTAGCTGATCTCTCACCGGCAAAGCGAGCGTTGGCTAACAATTCGGGTCTCCCTTTATTAATGATCATGTCGAGATAGCGATCTGAAATAACTTTTTCAGAACTGACTTTTTTGTAACTCGGTGTAAACAATAATCCAAAGCGAGCCATGTCGCGTGCTTTTGCCAGCAAACCACCTGAGCTTAAAGCGATGCCATAGCGAGCTGCAAATATAGAGGCATCACCTTCTGCCCCCATTTTTTGCCAAAGTTCTTTAGTCACAGCATCCTGAAAAGGCATTGCCATAAGTCGTTCAACTATCCACGACAACACAAAGGTATTAGCGCCACTATAATCAAAGCCGACACCTTGATCGGCCCAGCGACCGGGTTTCATATTAGTTAAGGCTTCATACGGTGTACTAGCCGTATTATTGCTTCTCACAGCATCATTTAATGATGCTTCATACTCATAATAACAAGTACCTCGGGCATAGGTACCGTCTGAGCAATCAACACCAGAGGCCATATCTAGCACGTTACGAACCGTCACTCCTCTAAAATCTGATCCTTTCAATTCAGGTAAATAAAAGTCAACTGGCTTATTAATGTCGATTTGTCCTCTGTCTTCTAAAATAGCAATGAGGGTTGAAGCAAAAACCTTAGTAACGGACCACCAAATTGGCTTTTCATACTCTTGCATACGAGCATAGTGCTCAAACACAATATCACCCTTGTGCAAGATAACGAGGGCCATATTACTTGATAGGTCACTTTTTAAAAAATCAACAAAAGCTAATTTTCCTTGTGGCGTTTTTATTTTGAAGTTATCAATTTGATTATTGAGTTTGTAACTCAGCGGCTTAACAGGGCCATTACGGTAAATATTGACCGTCGGGAAAAGTTGATGGATATTTTTGTTATTCCACAGCATATCCCGACCCTTTGGTATCCACCACACTTCATCGGCAGGGTTAGGCACGCGTCGATGCTGTTCAAGTGTCTCAGCCACCGAGGAGGAAGGAATAAAGGGTGCGCGATTTGAATTGGCTAACAGTGGCGTTACACACACTGAATACACAAAAACTAGAACCAATAAAAATTTCATTGAGCATTCACCATGATTTATATCACATATTATTAGCAGTCATGCCTACTGCTTACTCTGGGTATCATACAATCTAATCCAAAAAGCATATTGATATTGACTGTCCGTTAATGAATAAGATCTCAATGTCTGTTTCCCCCAAGAATCATCGCCACCTACACCCATCTGGCCAAAATCAATATTAACTGATATCAAGTCTTTGGGCTTAATATCGTTAACATGAATATTGACACGCTTTTCATTATTTCTCGCAGTTGGACCATCTTCACTGGTTATTGCAATTTTAAAGGGAGGAATAAAATCATTTTGGACATTGTGATGAACACTAAACCCAACGGTTGATTCCGCCTCAACCGTTATACCAGAGTGCATATCATTCATTAAACTAAACCAACGGGTATCAGTTTTATAGCCATTTTCTTGCGGCCTAACATAAGGAACATAGTGGTCGGCTACTTTATTGTTATAAATACCGATATTGGCAGCATTTTTTCTATCGCGGTAGTTTTCAAAAGGGCCACGACCATACCATCTAACATTATCGAGCGAGGTGATTAGCTGCATATTCATTCCTACTCGAGGTAACACAGGCATGCCTTCACTTTTCACAAAATCATTACTAACGCGGATATCGCCACTACCATAAATACTGTACTCAGCTTGCCATTGAGCAATGTTGTTACCTTCACTATCGGCAAATTGATAGTTCGCTTTCACATCGACCTTATTATCAGTCTCATCCACCACAACTAAATCAGCTAGCGTTCGATACCGACTAGATTCAGCCCATACTTTCGCCCAGTCAGGCATATAATTGCCATAATCATTATCCGTAGGCGCACGCCATAAATTAGGTACCAGCGGTGATAATAACAAAGGCTCACCCTGCTTAATGACTTGATTGATCAACCCCGTTTCACGGTCAAACTCAACCGTAAGCAATGAATTACTAATCACAACTTGCTTACCGTTATTATCAACGCTTAACGGATCACCTGTTACTGCCAGTAATGGCTGATGCACTGCCAGCAGTTGGTCATTAACAATGGCAAATTGCTCTTCAGCGTAAATATGCCCCGCAGGCAGTAATGATTTTTGTTCCTTACCGACTAATTTAAGCGATAAGAAATACTCAGTTTCAGGAGCCATTGTTAATAATGAATAATCCAAATCCAGTATTTTATTGTCATAAGGTGCAATCGCTAACTCGGTATAAGTGCCTTCTTTTGTTACTTGCCCATTAGCCAACAGCTGCCAGTGCAACTCGAATTCTTGTAAACTGGTAAAATTATATTTGTTTTCAACACGCACTTTACCCTGAACTAAACTGACGGCTTCAAAGTTAACTGATTGGTAAACTTTTTTAACCTCCCAAAAAGCAGGCTGAACTTTACGGTCGGGAAAAACAATACCATTGAGACTAAAGTTGCCGCTAGATGGGACATCAGCTGGGCCATAATCACCACCATAAGTCCAATAGGGTACGCCGTCTTTATCGTGCTCTAATAGGCCCTGATCAACCCAATCCCAAATAAAACCTCCGGTAAGATTATCGTGAGCGTTAATAACATCCCAATATTCTTTGATATTGCCATTACTATTACCCATAGCATGTGAGTATTCAATTAATAGAAAAGGACGATCACCATACTCTTCAGCATATCTTTCTAAATCCCATTTACGCCAGTACATACTCGAATGGAAATCAGAGTGCCGCTCACCCACTTCGCTGATATCACCCTCTGTTTCATATTGAACTGGGCGTGTATTGTCAATCTCTTTTAACCAGTTATAAGTCGCACCTAAATTAATTCCATCACCAGCTTCATTGCCTAATGACCAAATAACAATAGAGGCGAAGTTTTTATCACGCATCCACATACGCTGAGTGCGATCTAAATGATGTGGCATCCACTGTGTTTTATTACCCAAGGTTTTATCATTGTCATAGCCATAGCCATGGCTTTCAATGTTTGCTTCATCCACGACATATAAACCGTATTGATCGGCTAATTCATAAAAACGCTCAGGAAATGGATAATGAGAAGTACGGACCGCATTCATATTAGCCTTTTTCATCAAGGCAATATCTTTAATCATGGTCTCTTCGTCGATAACATGACCCTTATCTTCATGATGCTCATGAAGATTAACACCCTTTAATTTAACCGCCTCACCATTGACCAAAAAAACACCATTAGAGATTTTTACATTTCTAAACCCCGGCTTTTGGCTTAATACTTCAATAACTTTATTATCAGAATCTTTCAATGTAATCAGTAATTGATATAACGCTGGTGACTCAGCTGACCATGCTTTTACATCATTAATACTATGCTGAAATGTCAGGTTTTGGGAAACCACAGCCTGAGATGAATTAAACAAGGTGGTTTCACCGTCCAATAATTTCACTTCTACCGTATGCGCTCCTGACATAACCGGTGAGGCCATCTCAATAGCCACTTTTAACCGGCCATCTTTGTAATTATTCACTAGATCGGAGTAAACCCGAAAGTCACGTACATGTTGAGTTGGCCTTGCTGTTAAGGTCACATCACGCTGGATGCCTGATAGAGTCCACATATCTTGATCTTCTAAATATGAGGCCGTACTCCAGCGATAAACTTCCACTGCAACGGTGTTTTTGCCTGGTGTTAAATAGGAAGTAACATTAAAATCAGTTGGCGTTTTACTGCCCTCACTATAACCAACATATTCACCATTTATCCAAACATAAAAGGCTGAACTTACTCCACCGAACTGCAAATAATGCTGTTGCCCTGCCCAAGAAGGAGGCACTTCAAAATCTCGAAGATAGGAACCTACCGGATTATGGTCAGTAGGCACATTGGGTTCATCCATTTTGAATGCATATGGAACGTTAATGTAAATGGGATAGCCATGCCCTTCCCGTTCCCAATTTGAGGGTACTGTTATTGAAGCCCAATCACTAGCATCAAAATCTGATCTATGGAAGTTTAGTGGACGATCAGCAGGTTTCTCAGCATGGCTAAATTTCCACTCACCATTGAGTGATAAGATATTACCTTGCTGCCGAGAAGCCAAAGCATTCTTCTCATCTAAATAAGGAATATAAAACGCACGCGGCTGTTCAACATTTTCATGAATAATCTTGACATCATTCCAGGCAGGTTGATTTTCACTGACACAGCCAGACCCCAACACTACCATACCTAAGCGCCTCGCAAAGCGCGTAAAATTTTGAAACATATCAATACTCAATTTAGTAAGAGTTACAACGTTAATAATAAAATTACTGATACTGCAAAAGAAATATCGATAACTTATGCAAATAAAAGTACAACTATACGCCTTTAAGAAGCATAGTTGAAAGCACCACTTTTTGGGTCAAACCGTTTCCCAAAGCTCATTAATTCTCACTATAGATCAAAACCATAAAATGGATAGACCGAACATAACGGTTAGAGCCAAAAAAATAGCTTTTATACTTTATCAATAAACGCCAAAGTGCAATAAATCATCCGCTGTGGCACGACGGCACATTTGACCGGTGGAGTAATGCGATTTACTTATATTAGCCCTATAACAGCACCCAATCTATAAGTATTGGTGCTACTAGCCAAACGTATTAAACCCACTTACGGAATCATTTTGACAGTAATTTATAATACAAGATTTAACTTATCTTCCATTTACAAATCAATCCTAATAACTGTTATTTTTTAAGGCTAAACAGCACTGAACAATGGTATATTGTTCACAATAAAACTATAACGCTGAGCAAATAGACTATGGATATAGACGTCGCTCAAAAGCCATTAGGACCATTTTTAATTAATGACTTAAAGCAGTGCATACTCGATCAACCTCCTGAAGCGTGGACAGAGCAATCTCTTAGACAAAAATCCTACGAGGTCCATAAGGATACAGAGTCAATCGTAATGCTATTTTGTGAAGAAAACTGGCCTGAAGGTGATATTCATAAAGACATGGGCTGGGATAGATTGTCAGAAACGGCTATGCCTATCATTAATGCCATCCTAGAAAAGCATTACCCGCCTGGCGGAATACTATTACGCGCAATGGCTGCCAAACTAAAAGCAAACGGCCAAATTAGACCACACAAAGATACACTCCACTCTTTCCATATTGGTCATAGAATTCACGTGCCTATCACTACAAATCCCGCCGTTCGATTCACGATCGATGGTCGCCCTTACCCTTTTCAAGTCGGTCATGCTTATGAGCTTAATAATCAAAAAAAACATAGCGTTCTTAATATGAGCAACGAAGACAGAATTTCTTTTATCTTTGATTATGTACCTCCACAAAATCTAACAAAGCATTCACTCGAAAAATTATAGAAATCGCCATGAAATCAACTCAAAACAAAAAGAATAAAAGCCTTCAGGAAGCGATTGCATTTCTTCGCTCAAATAGGCCTTTACGTGCAGAAGAGCTATGCCGTGACTATTTAATCAAGCATCAAGGCTGCACCCATCATTTGAGATTGCTTGGTCACTCATTAATAGCGCAAAACAGACTCGTTGAAGCCGAGGAGCAATTAAAATTTGCCATTGAACTAGACCCAGATTTCCCGCATCTCTATGAGGACTTAGGTAGTATTTTATCCTTACAATCTCGCTTTAAAGAAGCTATACCACTTTTTGAGAAAGCTATTGCCCTTCTGCCCACGCTAGCGCACGCAAATAAAAAACTGGGTGAAGCGCTTGCCGCAGAAGGACGGGGTGAGGAAGCTGATGTAGCCTTTAAAGACTACATAGAACAAGACTCCGATAGAGCTGATGTTATTAAAGGCATTGAACATCAGCGTGCAGGCAAGCATGACGACGCCATTGCAGTCTTTCGATCAGTATTAAAAAGAAGCCCTGATAACATCAATGCACTGCGGCATTTAGCCGGTACCTATTGGCAAGAAAAAAATAATTACAACGACGCAGAAGCCTTACTGAGACGAGCGACACAAATATCGAGTAACTACTATGAAGCCTGGCATATGCTGGGGTGCGTACTCATGGAGCAAAATAAATACGTTGAGGCTATAAAGACGTTTGAAAAATGTACCAGCTTAGACCCTAAAAATTGTGATGGTTGGACCGGTCTAGGAAATGCTTATGGCAGAGCCATGTATCCTGAGAAAAGCGCCGACGCTTTTAAAGTATCACTCGCTATTAACCCTGATGCACCTCATGTCAATACATCTTATGCGCATGAACTAAAAACTATAGGTGACCAAACTGGTGCCCTCAAAGCATATCGCGATGCCATCAAACTCAGACCAGATCTCGGTGAAGTTTATTGGAGTATGGCTAACCTAAAAGTTTTTAAATTTAAAAATGAAGAGGTTGACGCTATGAAAGCTCAACTTCAACAGCCAGAGCTTTCTGAAATCTCAAAAATTCACTTCAACTTCGCTCTCGCCAAATCGTTGGAAGACGTTAACGATTATGATAGCGCCTGGCACTATTATCACGAAGGTAATCAAAAACAAAGGATGACGGTTGAGCACGACCCATTGGAAATGGAAGGTAGAAATACCGCTATTAAAAACACCTTTAGCCAGACCTTTATGGCCCAAAAGAGAGGCGTAGGCCATTCGGCACCCGATCCTATTTTTATTGTTGGACTTCCACGATCTGGATCAACCCTTATCGAACAAATTATTGCCAGCCATAGCCAAGTAGAAGGCACTTCAGAATTACCATTAGTCAATAAAATATCTGATCATATTGGTCGTTATAGAAATGACAGTATTCGCTACCCCGAAGCTGTTGCCGATCTGCGTAATAAAGATTTAGTTGCTTATGGCAAGCAATATATGGAAGAAAGCCAAAGACACCGAATCACTAACAAACCATTTTTTACAGACAAGCTACCTAATAACTTCTCCCATGTCGGTTTTATCAAAACTATTTTACCAAATGCAAAAATAATTAATGCGCGACGCCACCCCTTTGATAGCTGCCTAGGCAGCTACAAACAGCTGTTTGGGCGAGGCCAAAACTTCACTTACGATATGTTTGACCTGGCTCATTATTACAAAGAATATGACTTAATGATGAAGCATTGGCACAGCGTGCTACCCGGCGAGGTACTCGATGTGCATTACGAAGTTACTGTCACCGATTTAGAGCATCAAGTGAGACAAATATTAGATTTTTGCAATCTACCCTTTGAAGAAGAGTGTTTACGCTTTTACGAAAATGAGCGGGCGGTAAAAACGGCAAGTTCAGAACAGGTCCGCCAGCCAATTTACACTGGGGCCCTAGGTAAATGGCGACGCTACGAGCAGTATCTAGATTTATGGCAAGATCAACTAGGTTATATTATTGCTGAGTTACCTGAGGCATCACGAAATGCAGGGCTTTAATGCCATGCACTGCTAATCAATCAAATGGCCACATTTCTAAGCCATGAATACCATTACGAACATCATTACTAATATTTGCGGTCGCAATCTGTTTGTTTTTTTGTAGATCATACAAAGTAACTGTTGAAGGTGATGATCCTCCGGCGACAACTGAATTTGACAAAACACAAAGCCCCCTTGCAAACCCCGGCCTGGCCATCACATTATCTCTTTTATCTAAATGTGTCATTTCACTGTCAAGATATTTAGGCACTGCCATGGCCCTATCTTCCTCTCCTTCACCTCTACCGGTATAACGAAGCACGTCATCATTTGTATCATTAAATAGCACACCATCCCTAAAAGGCCTCGCATTATGGGTGCCTAGTGGCAGCTCAACCGACATATTGATTTCACTGCCGTTGTAATGCAGCATTCCACCCGAGTTCAAGCCCGATAGATACATACCGTTTTCATTACAAAACACATTGTTGATATGCAGTTTATTAAACATCATAGGCCCATCATCTGCCTGAGGGTCAAAACGTTTACCCTTAAACTTAAATTGCCTATTTTGAATCGTCATGCCCCAATCAAAAACTTGCTTATCAAGGTCAAATGACAAAATACTATCGAAACCCGTTGATGTTAAAAAAATCTTACGATTAAAAACCGTTATCTCGTGGCAATGCTTTAAATAAGGATTTCGCCAAGAACCTATGAGTTCAAACGTTGGTGTAAAAGCGAACAATTCATCACTTGCGGCAATGTAGATTTTATTATCGTCAAAACAGATGCCTCGAAGGCCTCTATCCCAGCCTCGCCCTCGCCAATCGATATTAACGGTATCCCAATCTAACTTTTGTTCCACTAATCCATTGTCGAGATCAATCAGGTAGACGCCGCCATGACTATCACCTTGTTGACTCCCCCTAACGACAGCGCTCGTTACTAATTTAACCATATGCAGAAAATTCTAAAGACCAATATAAAAGACGATTTAAAGAAATGATACCACGATAAATGAGACAAAAAAAAGGGTGGGTATAGTACCCACCCTTTTTGCTAAAATGCCTTACGCACTGTCAGCCAAGTCGTTCGCGGCCTTTCGAGGGTCTGTTCATTATGAAAGCGATTATCGCCAAATAGATCGGCATAATCATTAGGTGATGTAGACACATACGTAGAATCATTATCATCAAAAACGTTATTAATCATCAAAGTGACATTTAAGCCATCTGACAGATCCAAACCAAACGACAAGTTACTGACGGTATAAGTATCAGACAAACCATTTTTATTGTTAATCACGATATCTGACGTGCCATTCCAGGTCTCACTTTGATAGCTAGTATCAAAATAAATCCAAGCATCACCACCTAGAACATCATTGATATCATAGTACACACTAATGTGGCCTTTTAAATCAGGTGAACTCGGTAAGTCCATACCGCCTCTAATATTTCGGGCATCCGTCGCTGGATCTGCAGTAGCATTAAAGTAAATGTCATTTTTAAACTGTGCATCTGCAGAAAATAAACTCAAATTGAATTTCAGATTATCCGTTGCCTGCACAGCCAAATCTAACTCAATGCCGGTAATTTCCGCATCACCTGCATTAAGCGTACCTCTATTCCACCATTGCTTAAATGTTGTGCTTTGCTGATAATCCGACCATTCCATTTGGAATAGTGTCGCATTAAACTTTACCCGGTTGTCCCACCATTGACTTTTAATACCCAGCTCATAATTATCTAACGTATCAGAGCTATAAGTGGCTGAAACCTCACCCGTAGCTACCGCACGCGGGCTGTTTGAACCACCGAGTCTAAAGCCCTGACTGTATAAGCCATACACCATGACATCTTCATTGATTCTATAATCCAGTGACACTTTATAAATAGCGTCATCGTCTTTGCCTTGACTGCGTGTAGCACCGTCACCACCATCGGCTAGGCCTGCAGTAAGCAAACCATCAGGATAGTAGGTAAAATCAACCTCATTACGATCAAACTCAGCCCAGCGGTACCCTCCCGTCAAAGTCAACGCGTTGGTAATATCGTAAGATACCTCAGCAAAGACAGCCGTTTGTTTTACTGAGCGATCAAACATATTCAGATAGCCATAATCAGAGTCAGGCAGCGGGTAAGCTTGATTTGGGTTCGGCGTGTAATTATTGTAGTAATTTGCGAGGCCATAGTAATAGGCATAATTTTGCGCATACGCCCATGCTGTCGTATCCCCTAGGTTCTCATTATTGGTACCGTAGAACCATTCGTCGTATACATCTTCGTAGAATAAGCCGGCTGTCCATTGCAATCGGCTCTCGCTTTGAGAAACCAAACGAATTTCAACCGTGTCGCGCTCTTGTGATTGCTCATTAAATACGAAACTACGGTTATAGTCGGTGTTATACAAGCCATAGTAACTACCATAGGCATTATACCCATTGCCGTAGTAACGATCTTTGTATTGCGTGTAAGCGTCATTATCCCAGTTATAGGCAATGTCGCGTTCAAAATGTGACGCTGAAACCGTTAAATTAGCAAAGCCTAGATCACCCTCTACGGTTAAGGCCGTAGCATACCATTCATCTTCTCGATTTTCGTCGATGAAACGCGTCACTTTGTGGTCACCTAACAAAGGATCGGTTTCCCAGGTGCCATCTAACTCACTGTTTTCAGCTACCACTGTTAAGAGCGCGTTCCAATTCTCATTGAGATCTAAAGCAAACGCTATACGGCCACCTGTAGTGCCATATTTATTTTGATTTTCATCAACAACGTTATAGCCGGGATCATCATTGCGGTGGTTACCACTCAAGCTTGCACCCGCTACATTATCAACATAGCCACCATCTTCTGAGGAGTAAAGTACAGCTCGCATGGCGAGAACATCTTCAATTAAGGGCACATTTATATGGCCATTAAGATCATAGCTATCGTCGCCCCCTCCGGTCGCGCCATAACTTGCTTCAATACCCCCGGACAAACCATCATTGTTGGGTTTGTTGGTGATTAAACGAATAGTGCCTGTCTGAGAGCTAGAGCCATAAAGCGTACCTTGGGGGCCATGCAAAGACTCAACCCGCTGCATATCAATGGGGCGAACACTGACCTGCTGTGAGTTGGTCGTCATGGGAATATCATCGAGATACACAGCAACCTGCCCATCGGTGTAATATTCAGCGGAACCCGATGAAATACCGCGCATCGCCAAGGAGTTTCTACCAGGTTGACTTGCTGTCAGCGTGACACTAGGTAGAGCATTAATATAATCGCTCATACTGGTAATGCCCATGGTCTCAATGGTGTCACCTGAAAAAGCTGTGATACTTTGGGCGACACTTTGAAGATCTATCGCACGCTTAGTGGCCGTTACCGTGATTTCTTCAATGGTTTTATGCTCCTCATCTGCAAAAGATGTCGAAGGCAATATTAGATTGGCAATAGCCAAGGCCAGAGGGGCCATAGCAAAACGCTGCATAGATGCACCGCGCAAGACGGATGTAGATTTTTTATTATCAGAGATTGTCATAATGAGCCCTATTGATCTAATTTCTCATGGAAAAAGTTCGCTTACCAAACTGACCTCCAATGACAAAACATTCACAATGGGAAAAGTCAGCCTCAAAACCACAGAATAAAGAACCAGTGGTGCATAGAAAAGATTCTTCCTAAATATAGATGAAGCTCTTTCATCTGTCTACTTATTACCAAATATGTTGATTATGGTTAAAAGTATTATTAAGTCCCATTTTTGTAGTTTTCATGGTTAAACATCATAGAAATCATTATGATAATCCCTATGAATCGATATATAAAATTCTCAACCTTTACTTTAAGTATTTTTGTTTCTCTTACTTTTGTGAACGTAAGCGGATCCTCAGAGCTCTCTGAAGAAAAAATAACTCTTAGCGATCTTTATCAATTTAATGAGATAAGCTCAATTGATGTTTCTCACTCAGCCAAGCAGATTGCTTATTCTGTTTCATCTGTCGATGAAAAAAACGACCGTTATCGGAACGATATTTGGTTACTAGATGTAAATGCAAATAAAGGAAAAATCCTTCTTAAGGGTAATCCTTGGGTTGGAAAAACAAAATTTTCTCCAGATGACTCATTGTTAGGATATTTAGCACCTGGGCGGGGACAGTATTCTGAATATCAACAAATATGGACAATCAATACTAACTATCGAACAAAAAGACAGCTCACTAAATTAAAAGCAAATATCAATGATTTTGAATGGTCACCAGACGGCACTCAAATGATCTTGGTTGCTGACTCCATATCTGTTGATAAAAAAACAAAATCTAGCGCGCAAACGCAGAAACCAATTGTTATAGATCGATATTATTTTAAGGAAGATGGAAAAGAGTTTTTAGGCGATGAAAGACAACACCTACATCTCTTGGATATTAAAAGTAGAACTACAAGGCAACTCACTAAAGGCACCTCTAATGAGGTTCTCCCATCATGGTCCCCAGACAGTAAAAAAATTGCCTATGTGACAAAAACTGGTGAGATGGATCGAACTGATAATTATGATGTCTATGTGCTTGAACTTAATTCAGTGAATAGACCTGTTCAGCTAACCACTAACCTAGGTGCAGACTCTTCATCCTCGAGACCTCAATGGAGCCCTGATGGCAAAAAAATTGCCTATCTTCATGGTGGTGACCCTGCTCTTGTATGGTATGCACTGCAAGAATTAGCTGTTATCGACTTGGATACGAAAATAAACTCGATCTTAACAAAAGAATTAGACCGCAATGTTTCGTCGCCACAATGGTCTGATGATGGTCAAAATATATATTTTGTCATTGAAGACAATATGAAAAGTCAGTTAGCAAAGTACTCGCTAACAAATCAAGAGATCAAAAAAATTACCCCACCTAATTACTACATCGCCGAATGGGCAAAAAACTATGTGGTCAGAAATGAGGTAATCGGTTTAATCCTCTCGGATACTAATTCGCCTGATGAAGTTTATTTCTATGATGGGAATAGTCTCAGTCAACAGTCACATCATAATTCTGAGCTTTTATCCTCTAGAAAAATCTTAAAAACAGAAACTATTTCTTTTAAAGCTGCCGACGGCGAAGAGTTATTTGGGATGATGATCAAGCCTGATAATTTTGACCCATCAAAACAATACCCCCTAATCATAAGAATGCACGGTGGCCCCGTCTCACAATATGGTCTCTACTTTAACTATGATTGGCAATTGTTTGCGGCTAATGGCTATGTGGTCATGGTGACCAACCCAAGAGGAAGCTCAGGTAGAGGCTTGAATTTTCAAAAAATGATCTTTGCTGATTGGGGAAATGTTGATGCTAGTGATATTAGTCAATTAGCTGATTATGCGATTTCACTTGGTTACATTGATGAGAACAGATTAGGTTTAGGAGGATGGAGTTACGGCAGCATGCTCACCAATTATGTCATAGCGAAAGACCAACGATTCAAAGCAGCTACTTCTGGAGCTGGTATTTCAAACATACTCAGTGGTTTCGGTGATGATCAATACATAAGGGATTACATTAATGAAATTGGTACTCCTTGGGATAATACTGAGACTTGGTTAAAAGTTTCCTACCCATTTCTAAATGCCAATAACATAGTGACACCAACACTCTTTTTGGTAGGTGAAAAGGACTATAACGTTCCATTAATTGGTTCTGAACAAATGTATCAAGCACTCAAGCATTTAAATATTCCAACTGAACTAATTATTTACCCTGATGAGAATCATTCGTTCTCAACTCCAAGTTACAATAAGGATGTTCTGGAGCGATATCTAGCTTGGTATGATAAATATTTAAATTGATTCCAAAAATAATCAATGAAACCACAATAGCTTTAGTGCTGGTATATCTAAACACTTTTCGAATCCGTTCCTAGCAGAAGTGCTTGGGTCACGTTAAGTTAAGTCATTGATTTGTAATGGTGCCCGGGGCCGGACTTGAACCGGCACAGTGTTTCCACCGACGGATTTTAAGTCCGTTGCGTCTACCAATTTCGCCACCCGGGCATACTGAAGGGGGCTTTACAGATAAAAAATTTTAGATTTCGTTAAGTAAAACTAACTCGCAGAAATCGTCGCGAAGTATACATTACCAAAAACTGAAAAGGGAATGATTCTCACCTTTTAACAATAGCTTTACGTAACTTAACCGCCACCGATTAAAAAGCTCTAGTCTATGCAGAGAAAGGCTAACTAAAAGAATGGAGGCGCGGGTCGGAATCGAACCGACGATGGCGGAGTTGCAGTCCACAGCATTACCACTTTGCTACCGCGCCTTAATTTTTATTCTTTCTTACAGCATTTGACGAGGCCGCTATTCTAGGGAATGCGGGCAATAAATCAACTACTTATCACCGCTAGTACTTAATTGTGGCCATGCTTTTATAAGATAGTAAATCATAGACCATAAAGTTAATGCTGCCGCGGCATAAATTGCAATAAACCCGATCATCGTTAATGCTTCTTGTTCAGGCTTTGCGAGTAACAAAATGGCTATAGCAACCATCTGAAACCAGGTCTTAACCTTTCCCAAAGTTGATACTGCGATACTTTGACCGGACCCTAATTCAGACATCCACTCTCGTAGAGCTGAAATCACAAGCTCTCTTCCAATAATGATTATGGCTGGAAGCGAAAACCAAGGCGATGAATGCACTTCGATAAGGAGAACCAGAGCTGCAACAACAATAAGTTTATCTGCAACCGGGTCAAGGAATGCGCCAAAAGGCGTCACCATATTGAGTTTGCGAGCGAAATAACCGTCAACCCAATCCGTTAGCGCGGCTATCCCAAAAATAGCAGCCGACGCAAAGTGATGCCATTCCCACGGCAAATAATACACAACAATAAAGACTGGAATCATCGCTATACGCATTAAGGTCAGTATGTTGGGTAGATTCCACATAAATAATTATTCCGATACCTGTCTATAAAAAGGAGTGAGAACACGCTGTCTGTCAATCATTGTACAGTGCGCCGTAAATTGCTTCAGCAACCTTTTTATTTATATTAGTAACTTTCATTAGATCAGCCACGCTGGCTTTCTTCACCTCGACGATTCCACCAAAGTGTTTTAATAAATCTCGACGACGAGTCGGCCCCACCCCAGGAATACCCTCCAAGGCAGATGTGCGACGTTTTTTATCCCGTCTCTGTTTGTGGCCAGTAATCGCAAAACGATGGGCTTCATCTCGAATTTGTTGGATTAAATGAAGCGCCGCTTGTTGCGGGCGCGCTATCACTTTGTTGTTTTGGTCAGCCAATATGAGTGTTTCCATACCGGGCTTGCGCGTTGTTCCCTTAGCCACCCCCAACACAATAACCCCGACCACCCCAAGATCTGCCAACACTGACTTGGCTATACCAATCTGCCCTTTACCCCCGTCTATAAGAAGAATATCCGGTAGTTTTCCCTCGCCCTTCATAAGGCGAGTGTAACGGCGCCTAATAGCCTGCTCCATGGCGGCATAATCATCTCCGCCGGTGATATTTTCAATATTAAACCGGCGATAATCACTCTTTAGTGCACCATTACTATCGAATACCACACAGGATGCTACAACGGCTTCACCGCTACTATGACTGATATCGAAACATTCAAGACGCTCCGGTATCTCGTCTAGGCCAATGGTGTCTCTTAAAGATTCAAATCGTTGCTGCAAAGTTTGCTTTGACGCTAACTTGCCCGCAAGATTTTGTTCCGCAGTACGTTGAGCAAGTTCGATCCACTTAGCCCGAAAGCCTCTGACAGAGTCACGAATCTCTATATTCCGCCCTATTCTTTCTTTCAACGCCGCTGTCAAAACCTCGGTGCCTTCTAAAGAAGCGTTAACTAAAATTTCCTTAGGCAAGTCAGGCCGTCCGCCGCCATCTAGATACAGATGAGGTAAAAATTCATCAAGTAGATCACTTACCTTTTCTGCCAATGGGGCCTTAGGGTAGTAACTACGACTGCCTAATATGCGACCTTGACGAACATAGAGCATATGCACACAAGCCTGGCCATCTGTGACCGCCCCAGCTACCACGTCAATAGTACCGCGGCCCTTTTCTATCATTTGCTGTGCCTGAACTTGACGCAACGCTGATATCTGGTCTCGGCATTCACCCGCTTTTTCAAACTCCAATGCAAGAGCCGATTTTTCCATGTCTTGCTCTAACTGCTGAAGTATCTTTTCGGCCTTACCGTCAAGATACAGGCGCGTTAGATTCACGTCCTCTGCATAGCTCTCTGGTTCGACAAAACCAACACAGGGCGCTGAGCAACGTTTTATTTGATACTGCAAACAGGGTCTAGACCGATTTTTAAAAAAGACATCTTCGCACTGTCTCACACGAAATATCTTTTGTAGGAAACTCATACTCTCTCGCACCGCATGAACACTAGGGAATGGGCCAAAGTACGTTCCTTTAGCCTTTTTGGGGCCTCGATGAAAAGACAATCTAGGCCATTGGTCACGGTCCGAGAGAAAAATGTAGGGATAACTTTTATCGTCTCGCATTAATATATTAAATTGCGGACGATATTGTTTTATTAGGTTGTGCTCTAAGATCAGCGCTTCGGTTTCAGTTTCGGTAACTGTTACGTCGATTTGAACAATACGTTTGACCAACGCCGCTGTCTTTGGTGTTAGGCCCGTTTTTCGGAAATAGCTAGTGACGCGGTTCTTTAGATTCTTGGCTTTACCCACATACAAAACCTGCCCCTCACCATCAAGCATCTGATAAATACCTGGGCGTTGGGTAAGCGATTTTAAAAATGATTGATGATCGAAAGCCATAACCGGAGTGTAACGGTTTTTAGCCATAAAAGGATCACTTGAGAAGCACTCTAGCGGTCTAACTTAGCCTTATCGGCTGTTATCGATCAGTTGCGTTAAAACGTCAATCTGAGCTTCTGTATTGTAAATATGAGGTGAAAGCCGAATACCTTTAGATCGGCTATCAAAATGCACACCTTGACTGCGCAATTTTTCAGTAATCTGATCATGTTTTGCACCAAAGTGGATAATCAATGTACCACTGCGGGAGTTGGACTCAACAGGTGATATCAATTCATCCTTCTCTAAGCTAACAATAATTTTGTCACACAGTTTTAAATTGTGTTGCCTAATCTTATCTATCCCAAGGTTGCCCACAAACTCTAAACTGGCAGATGCTATACAAAACGGATATACCGAGGGCGTTCCACCCCAAAATCGGAGAGCATCTTTGGCATAGCGAAAATTGTGAATATCAAATTCAAAGGGGTCTTCATGAGAGAACCAGCCAACATTTTGCGGCTGACAGAGCTCAAGCATGTCTGGATTAACCCATAGAAAAGCAGCTCCAGGGCCACCACTAAGCCATTTAACACAAGATCCAACGATAAAGTCAGCGGACCATTGCTGAATATCGATGGAAATGATTCCGATAGCCTGAGCGATATCGACTAGCGAGCGAATTGATCGCTCTGTAGCCATTGCAGTAACGGCTCCGATGGGCAGCTGGACACCATTGTTAGATTGCACCTGAGTGACCAACACTAAAGCAACATCATCGCTTAAATACTCATCCCACACGGCCAAATCGTTCAGATTGAGGCCTGCAGGAATATAACGCATCTGATACCCCAAGCCGTGGGATTGTTGCAGCGCATAAGCTACCGACGGAAAGTCCTCCTCACTCATTAGAATGACATTTTTGTGCGTTGAAGGCGTCAACGAAAATATAATTTTATTCACCGCACTGGATATCGTTGTTTGCGGACAAAAGTGGCTTGCATCGCTATTTAACAGCGTGCCAAGTTGCCTCCGAAATCGCTCAATCTCAGCTAACCAATGGCTCCAGATATTTTCATTACCTGCGAGCCAAGGCTCCCAAAATCCAGCATCACCCACTGATCTTGCTGTTTTCAACGGCAGCCCGACTGAATGACTGAGCAAATAGACACCCTGTTGGTCAACAAACTTATCTTCCATCATGCTAAACAGTCCTTAAGACTCTGAATATCCTGGTAACGGGTATCAAACCCCTCGGTAGCTGGCGCAGCACAACGCATGTCGCAGAGCTTTCTAAGCCCCTTTAAAAGCACGGGTAGTGGTGGGCCACTAGCGGTGAGGTCAGTCTGGTCAGTATGTGCACCTGCGTCTGCAGGACGTTCTATAAACTTGTGCACTAACCGCTCATGATGCTGAATGGCCACTCTGCCATGAGCCTCACACACGTCTAAAAACATACTTAAATTGGTCTGAAACCAAGGGTCATTTTTATGCTCTGCCTGACATTCTAAAAAGCTATCGAGCAGACTTTTACGTCGCATACAGTCACGAAGCACGAGTTGATCTTCCGGGCGCATGAACAAGAATTTATCCACCAACAGCTGGGAGTAATAGGGATCATCAGCTTTACAGACACCTAGCAGTAAATCAATGACATTAATGCCAGCAAAGTCCCCAGCATTTGCACCCCTATACTCGTGCAACCCAACACGATGAGGTCTGTAGTAGGGTCTGACACAATAGAAAAACCGATTAATATCTAATTGATCAAATAAACTTGCATTGGAGGCATAAACCTCGTCAAGTGCTACCTTGGCTGTGGACAATAAGTCGTACGTTATCGGATGTGAGACACCCAGCGGTAGACAACTTCTCAGTGTTTCTGAAGCACGGATAAAAGAAAACACGCCGCGTGTATTAAAGTCGATAAATATCTTTTCATCTGCCAGCGAAGTGAACGTTTTATATTCCCCGTTAACTGCACGATTGTGCGTTTCCAAATGACAAGAGGCAAACCGGGGAATAACACCGAGTGATGCACCCAACTGCATGGCAAGAGCGGAGGCTTCTTGCAAGGGAGATTTGGTCTCTCTTGATGGCTCGGTAATATCATGGCGGCGACAGGCGGCCATGTAAAAGCCAACATTACCCAGTAACTCAAAGCCGCTATCAAAACCCTCGTCAGTATTACCCTCACCCAGAAGATCTGTAATGAGGGCTCTACCCTCATCGACTAATTGTGTTTTGATACTTTTACCCAAGAGCTCAGTTGAATCGCGATTCTCAAAATACAGCTCTTCCAGCTCTGTGTTCATCGCTTTGAAATCACTGCGAATCCATCGATCCAGCGCCTGCGCTTTCTGCGTCATATTAATGCCCTTTTGCAAATTCATTAAAGGGAAATATTACCAAAATTAGGGTGGCATTATCGGGCAAATAAAAGCTATATTTTTTAATATATGTGATATATTAATCGTTAATTATACTTAATTAGCAGATTATACTAATAATGAATAAAAAATTAGATCATATTGATATAAGTATATTAGCCGCGCTACAGGATAATTCGCGTATCAGCAATGCAGAGTTATCTGCCAAGGTAAACTTATCTCAGACGCCCTGTTTAAGGCGACTTCGCAGGCTCGAGCAAAGCGGCCTGATCGAACGCTATAGCGTTCAGTTAAATCATCAGATGATAGGCGCCAACGTTTCCGCCTTTGTATTTGTGAAGGTGAACAAAAATACATCCGGCAATGCATCTGGCTTTGAATCAGCAGTGGCAGACTTACCTGAGGTTACCGAATGCTGTGTGCTTGCAGGGGCTCATGACTACATGCTTCGCGTTAGTACAGCGACATTGCAGTCCTTTGAGATATTTCTCAAAGAAAAGCTCGCCAATGTGCCCATGGCAGAAGGCATTGAATCAACCATAATACTTAATCAGCTGATTAAGAGAGACGCGCCCTTACCCGCTACATCTCTAAAAAGCAGTTAACACTCACCCTGAACGGCATGCATATCCTAACCAACCCGATAACGCCGTCTCGCCATCAGCAAACCCGCTATTAATAGCAGAAGCGGTAATGACGAATCCTTTGCGTTGCCAGTCGCCACAGTACAGCCACCACCGCCACTTTTTGGTGGGGTAACGACAGGCAGGGATGGCGGTGCGACAATATCAACCGCTACCGTATCTGAACCCGCGCCGTCCATGTCGTCGGTGACCGTCAAGCTAAAGCTCAACTCAGCGCCTGCGTTAGGTGCAGTGAACTCTGCAGTCGCAGTGTCAGCCTGCCCAAGGGTGACTGCTGTCCCCGACACTTGCTCCCAAGCATAGGTGAGATTAGTACTGTCAGCATCGGTGGCCGAACCTTGCAAACTGACCGTAGCGCCCGTGTTCGCCGTCATATCGGCACCGGCATCAACCACAGGCGCTTCATTTGGATCACCCGTGCCTTGGCTGACTTTTATCGAGATAATAGCAATGCTTGGTGATATCAGAGACAGCGATCCTACAGGGTCATGTAGTCGAATAAATAGACTTTCTTTTGGCTCGCCACGGGTATCTGCAGTTATGGGAATAGTGATGGCCTGGCTTTGGCTATCACCATCACCCCAACTAAGCGCACCAGATTCAAGGGCCAAATCATCATCATCTGTAGCACCCGCTAATATTTCCCATTTCACACTGACAGCACCGGCACTGCCACTCTTGCGCTCAACGGACACCGTTGCACTAGCGCCCTCTTCAACCAAATACGTCTGGGCGTCAAAACTCACGTTACCCTGTTCTGACTCAAGGGTATTATCGCGGACAACATAAAGGCCACTGCTGATATCACTAATCAGAATCACGCCGCTGGGTAAGTACGGGTACACACCCCATGCTCCATTAAACGAGGTATTATCAGATATAGGGAAAGTATCAAAAAAACCTATTTCCTTTGGGTCGGACGTGTCCGAAATATCCAGAACAGTCATTCCTCGTGTGTAATTGGACATGTAATAGCGATTACCACGAACAAAACCATTATGATCGATTGCGCCAGTTGGGCCCGTCCAAGTTGATAAAAGAGACGGTGCTCTGAAATCTGACATCTCAAATAATCGAACCGTCGTGTTAAGCTCATAGTCCATTTCGTCTAATTCATCATGAACAAGCACAACCTGCTTATCCTCTGTGTACCAACCTGAATGAACATAAGAAACATTCTTATAAGAGGTCGTGCTTAATCGTGTGGGAGCACTGTTCTGCGTTTTATCCCAAATCTGAAAGTTATCTTCATTAAAATCAAAGAAAATCTCGCAGTGAGGGCCACCAGACACACATTGGGTATCCTTACGCTCATCTCTCACCACCATAGAGCTGACATCATGAGTATAGTTTACGCGCGAGGAAGAGCTATTCTGATAGATTGAGACCGGTGTCTGAGGGTTATCCAACCCATAGGTATTAAATGAGCCACCCTTCCGGTTTGAACCCGCAATATGCAAATAGGGCTCGACGTCATTTAGTGCCACGCCAAGGGAGTAATCAACATTACTCAAATACACATTGTGCGCGCTGATATCGCTTGAATCTGACCCAGCAACAGAAATTGACTCAGGCAGAGATCGTAAGTCTATGATCATCGTCCCAACCGATGCGCTATCGGCTGTCACATAGGCGTAACTCTCCCACCTTGCGCTTGCTATATTAAAGTGTTGATAGACTTTGATGTCACGCCACGACGTTGACTGGCTTGAAATGCTTCCCACCATGCGCGGCGACTCTGGGTCAGTTACTTCAACTACGCCCACGCCATTGTGCAGGCCCATAATCGCGTATTCTCGACCATCATTGACGTCATAAAAGCCCCAAACATCATTAGCAGCACTAGGGTTAGTTGAAAAACTAGACAGCGGAACATGAGAGAGTAAATCCATCTTTTCACAGGCATGATCGCCAGCGAAGCCGTTATCACAGACAGTCGCCGGTTTAGCGACCTTTAATCGCTCATAGACCTGCATTTTTTCACGAATATTTTGAGTCTTTTCGATATCAAGACCTTTCGCATCAACGATGACGGTAAAGCCTTTGCTGGCTAATTTATCCGCAAATTCCAAAGGTACACCGGTTAGACGTGTAATATTACTGGGGTCAGTTTTTGCGAAAGCAGATGTTTCGCTATACAAACCCTTTACAGGAACAAGATCACTAAGCAAATAAAACAGAGTATCGACATCTTCGATCTTATAGTTGCCCGCCGCCATCCGAATAGTGTCGCCCTTGTTAGACTGCAATCCGGCATAGTTAACGGTTTTGCAAGGCTGTGTAGCGTCATCGCACTTGCCATTATCAACACCACTCGCAGAAACAAATCGAGCCTTGTCATGGTCTGCGTGAGCCAGGGCCGAGGTGGTATATAAGCTGATCAGCAGGCCTGTAATCAACAAAAACAAACCATTTCTAATTGCCACTATTGACGCACAGCTTTTTAGCATCTTTATTGTCCTTTCTAGTGTGTCTTTTAAATTAGGGTTGGATAATAGTGTAAATACACTATCGATGATAGCCGACCAAAACCCTGAGATAAGCCAATTTATACATAGTCCACCGCAGTTCACATTATCATCCTAAGCACCAGCGGAGGTGTAAACTAAAAAAGACACTGGATACATCAATTTCAAGGGACTTTTCGGCCTCTGACTTTTATACTGCATACTAAAGTTTGTCTTAACTAACTCTAGAGTAATGTTGCCCTTGACCACTACAGCCCCAACCACGGGTAGCAAGCCTAACCGGCGATTTTGCGTTGCCCCTATGCTTGACTGGACCGATAGACACTGCCGGTTCTTTTTGCGCTTGATAAGCCAACATGCGGTTCTTTACACTGAAATGCTCACTACGGGTGCCATATTACATGGCGACACCGAGCGGTTTTTGGCGATGAATGCGGAAGAACATCCTGTTGCATTACAGTTAGGTGGCAGTAACCCATGTGATTTAGCCGCTGCATGTAAACTTGCTGAAAAATATGCGTACGCTGAAATAAACCTTAACTGTGGCTGCCCCAGTGATCGTGTCCAGAGCGGAATGTTCGGGGCCGTTATGATGAAAAATGCAGCTATTACCGCTGATTGCGTAGCCTCCATGCGAGAAGCAGTAGACCTTCCGGTGACTGTAAAGCACCGTATTGGTGTCGATGACTATGATTCTTATGACTTTTTGTGCCAATTTGTTGGTACCCTCTCCGAAGCCGGTTGCAACACCTTTGTAGTACATGCGCGAAAAGCATGGCTTAAAGGCCTAAGCCCAAAACAAAATCGAGAAGTCCCCGAGCTTAACTATGATCGTGTTTATCAATTAAAGCGTGATTTTCCCGACGCTGAAATTATCATCAATGGGGGTATTACCACCCTGGAGCAATCTATTGAGCATTTGAACCATTTAGATGGGGTAATGATGGGACGCGAGGCCTATACCAACCCCTATATATTGGCCACTGTAGATCAAGATATCTATGGTGCCAATCATCCGGTTAAGAGCCGTGAAAAAATCGCTGAACAATTTCTTGATTACATAGATAATGAGATGAGTAAGGGCACCAAACTGCACGCGATGACACGCCATATTTTGGGGCTATTTCATGGTATGCCTGGTGCACGGCTGTTTAGGCGGCATATTAGCGAGAATGCCTACAAGCCCACTGCTACAATTGACGTTTTAACAACCGCATTAAAAGCCACTTCGGGAGCCATGAACAAATGAGTAATATAAGTAAATTAGCACAATTAAAAGAAATGACGACTGTCGTCGCCGATACTGGTGATTTTGAGGCGATTAGTCAGTATTCTCCTGAAGATGCCACGACCAACCCGTCGCTGATATTAAAAGCCGCTCAAATGCCTGCCTATGAGGGCCTTGTTAAAGAGGTTATTGCGTCTGTCTCTGGGGGGAAGCTATCCAGTGATGAGCAACTGTCCCTCTGCATGGATAAATTAGCGGTCGGTATTGGCGAAAAGATCATTAATGTTATTCCTGGGCGTGTCTCAACGGAGGTCGATGCTCGATTATCCTTTGATACTAAAAAATCCATTACCAAGGCGCGTCAGCTAATCGAGTTGTACGAGCAAGCTGGCATAGGGAAAGAACGTGTTCTTATTAAAATGGCATCAACCTTTGAAGGTATACGTGCAGCACAGCAACTTGAAAAAGAAAGCATCAACTGTAATCTAACGTTGCTGTTTAATTTTACTCAGGCAGCGGCTGCCGCAGATGCAGGGGCATTCTTAATCTCTCCCTTCGTAGGCAGGATATTGGACTGGTACAAAGCTAATACCGATAAATCTGAGTATACATCTGCCGAAGATCCGGGTGTGCAGTCAGTCACGCAAATTTATAACTACTATAAACAGTCTGGCTATGACACCGTAGTGATGGGCGCAAGCTTTAGAAATATAGGTGAAATTACCGAATTAGCTGGCTGTGATCGACTGACTATTAGCCCCCAACTTTTGCAAGAACTAGATGATGATTTTGGCACCTTAGATCGTAAACTAAATCCCGAAAATACCGGTGATAATATTGATTATAAAATGGCAGGTGAAAGCGCCTTCCGCTATGAACTAAATGATGACCCCATGGCGACTGAAAAATTAGCGCACGGTATTAGAAGCTTTGTAGCCGATCAAGTTAAGCTAGAAGCATGGTTAAAAGAGCTATATAAATGATTGATAAAATAAAGAGTTTTTTTTCAAAAAAAGTTTTAGAGGCTGATTCAGGTTCGGTCAGTGCGGATCAACTCGCTACGGCTGCCCTGCTGATAGAAGTCATGGTGATTGATGGGAATCTTGATGAACAAGAGCTGAACTCAATTGCAGAAACCCTTTCTCGTATGCTCAGCCTAAGCGCCGAAGAAGTTGATGAGCTGATCAGCCTTTCTCGTGAAGAGGTCACCGAAGCAACATCACTGTACCAATTTACACGAGAGATTAATGAGCACTTTGATATTGAGAAGAAACTATCGCTAATGACCGCGATGTGGCGTGTGGCCTATGCTGATGGTCACTTAGATAAACATGAAGAAAGCATAATACGTAGAGTAGCTGACTTACTGCATATTCGGCATAGTGAGTATATTCGCTGCAAGCTTAATGCTCGGGAAAATATCTCGTCAACTATCTGACTCAAGGGCGCTAATCAAATCGGTGAAGTCTGCACTATTTTCTGGATTCATCTCGATTAGCAGTTTATGGGCTTCCAAAACTTGGCGCCGAATATCATCAACGGCTACGTTTTCGATGCCAATATTGTGCAAATTTATATGTTCTTTTACTTCAGGAACATCTTGAAAGATATCGAAAATCTCGTCAAAACTCATGTGCTCCAAGGTGCGAAGAATACTCGCATTTTCGCAAAAAACTTGAAGGTTAATGCCGTATTGCTTGCGACAGTGAAGCCCCAATTTTGCAAGTAGCCCTAGCGTAGTACTATCTAGGCAATCGGCATCTAACATATCAACAACGACTTGCTTAACATTTTTACTGCCAAAAATAGTCTCAATATGCCGATTCAACGTTCCGCACAGTGTCACCCTCACATCGCCAGAAAGCTTAAGGAGGTAATCGCCCATGCTGTCTGCTACAAGAATTTTGCCAGGATTCACTCTACATCCCTCTTGTCAGTAACAACATCGATACATCATCTTGGGGGGCCTCAATAAAATCAACTGCCAGCGCATCTTTCAAATTTTCAATCGTGTTTGAACTAGTACCCAAAAATTGCAGCAAGGTTTTCTCTTTGTCGATTAACTCTTTATCAGGCACCAACTCAAAAACTCCGTCAGACAAAAGCACTACGGCGCACCTTTCTGGTAGCTGTATTTCCTCCACATCCCAAACCGCATCTTCAAATATACCCACCGGCTTGCCCTTGCCGGGTAAATAGTCTGCTTTGCCTTCCACGATCATAATCGGCCTGGGTAGTTGAGCACCTACAACATACCGTAATGTGCTGGTCTCGGTATCTAAACAGCCTGCCACCACTGTCAAATGCTTGCCCAAGCCTGTCGCCAAAATTTGATTATTAATGTGCTCTAAAAGACCTTCTGGAGCAGCCCTAAGCGCCGCATGATCATTTTCGGTAATATGACGACGAATAACTCGCCCAATCATAAAACGTAACAGCACAGTCACAAAAGCAGATGCGGACCCATGCCCAGACACATCTGCGAAATAAAACAGCAAATAACGTCCCAAGACAAAGTTATAGCCAATAAAGTCACCACTGAGATAAAGCGAAGGCGTGACCGAATGTGATATTTCATAATCACCAAACGTCAAAGGACTTTCAGGCATTAGGCTTTTTTGCACTTCAAGTCCCGCAATCTGATCTTGCCTGAGAAGTCGTACGCTTTCTTGAAGCTCTAGGTTGGTTTTCTCTAAATCACCGCTGTATTCATGACGTTGGATACGAGTAACAGCAATATCTTGGCTTCGGGAGAGCGATTCAAAAATATCTTTTTGAGACGCCCCATCAAACCAAACATCTGATGCGCCATATCGAAAATAACTGACTACCGTTTCCACGGAGGGCGAATCTAAATAAACTACCACGAGGTATTTAGACAAAAGTGCTTTTAAAATATTATCTTGATCAAGTATTTCGCCAGACGAATCTGAAGAAACTAACACAACCAATTGAGAAACAGAATCTTCACAGGCAGACACTAACGCCGCTATGTCAGGCACAAGGACACAGGATCTGTCGCAGCTTTGGACAGCTTCTTGGAGAGTATTAAGCCTAACCGTATTATCGCCGACGAGAATAACGGGGCTATTAATTGCAGTCATGGTACATCCGACTTTTCATTTTCTTATAATCTTTATAGCCCTATAGCTATCTAACTTTTGTACGTTTGACTAAACCGTTATAACGATTTAAGTGTCACTAATAATCATCTAAGTCACCAAAATCATCTTCAATGGCTCCGTCACTGATAACATACTCTCTATTTTGCAGATATACATCCCGAATAAAAAGATATTTATCACCAGAAATAACATCTAATTGATCTAGATAAGAACCGTTCTCAGCGATCACACTCATCCCTTTCATACCAACCCGCAGCGCCAATTTATCCGAATATGAGAAAGGATCTAGAAAGCTGTCAATAAAGTCTGCTGGAGCATCACGGAATGTTGTCGGCCCTAAAAAAGGCAGCATTAGATAAGGGCCCTGCCCAACCCCCCACACAGCGAGTGTTTGGCCAAAATCTTCCCCATCTCCAACGTGTAAACCTACCTTTGAGGCGAAATCGAACAGACCACCCAAACCAAGGGTTGTATTAATCAAGAATCTACCCGTGTCATTGGCTGCCTGTTTCACTTTACCCTGCAACAAGCTGTTAGCCGCATTTGGAATCTCATTAAGATTACCGAAAAAATTCACTATGCCGTTATGGATTGGCGTTGGCGTCACTGTTTCGTATATATCAACCACGGGTCGTGCGACACTATTAATGACCGTTTCATTAAAGTCCCAAACGCCACGGTTCAAACCCTCTAGCGGATCAGGATTTTCTACCTCTTCAGCTAATGCAGTCATCGATGCAAAAAGCAGAGTAATAATTGTTACTAATTTAAACATATCTTTTCTGTAAATTTCCTAAATGGGCAAGTTTTGCGGTTAGTCTTGTCGCCATTCTACTAGCACTGACGTCCTAGGTACACTATTGAATAGAGCGGACACACAGGCTAAACGACGATTTTTCTTCGCATTGGTCATCGGAGTGTTTCACCCACCATAAAAAAAACAACCAATGGCAGCTACCTTTTTAACGAGATGTTTATACTAGCTCATGACTTGATTCCCCCTAACAAATCGATAAGCCGACTAGTGATAATCAGGCAAAAGTATTTTTAACTGGTCTAAGATATCCGACCAACGCTTACCTAAGCGCTTTGCTGAAACCGGCACTCGCGTTTTTAGTTGCTGAGCAAATAAGGAGATCCGGTATTCTTCTAACAACCACTGAAAATCTAATAATGAATCGGCTAAATCTGAGGTAAGTAGTTGCTGTTTTTCTCGCAACCCCTCAACGCCATCAGCAAACAAGCGCAAGTCTATTATGTGCTCTCGATCTTTGGCGACTTGAGAAGTGAGCTTATCGATTCGTATACTGATTCCCTTCACAAACCGTGGATATTGCTGCGTGTTCTCGGGTTTCACTCTGCGCAGAGTGTCACTGGAAAATAGCCAACTCACCTGAGAGGCTATATCAAGCTGCGTATCAACAGCCAATGAATCAAGCCCTCGCAAGCGCTTTTGTTGTTCGTGTAATTCAGCCAGAACGCTACCAATCTGCACTGCATGCCGCTGTGCAATATCAACTACATGTGAAATTCCTGTAGAGAAACTATTTTCAAAATTATCTCTATCGCGGATAACAACCCCGCTTGCAAATATAGCCTGCTGAAAACTCGCTTCGATAATAGCTGTAACTATTTCCTCTCGAGGACCTAAGCCCGCTGCTTTAAGAGCAAGTTCTTCACCTCTTAAGAGGTTCTTCGACAGGTATTTATGTTGCTCCTTACCTTTGAGCAAAGCCAGTCTAAGCTGTCCATGCCGAGATATTTGCTGGGCCACCAAAGGATTATCCACCAGCTCTATAGAGGCAGATTCACCATTATCTTGGAGTGCGGGCCACGCCTTAATAGTCATATCGCCGCGAGGTAGCTCTACTTCAACAGGCAACTGGTCAAAATCCCATTCCAGAACGCCTTTTCGCGCAATAGACTGCTCTGATGGTCGACCTAAACTTTGCTTAATCTGTTGTTTGAAGTCTCCCTGTAGCCGGTGCAAGCTTCGGGCCATTGCAATTAACTGGTCCTTGTCGTTCTGCAATACAAAGTTCATCTGATACCAGTTATCAAGATTTTTCGAATTCCAGGAAGCTTCTTCAACTTTTATTCCAGTCAATCGCTGCAATTGTTCACTCAACACGACAGTCAGAGGCCTGTCTTGAGCGCTAACGTTAAGCAGAATCTTGTCCACATAATCTGGAACAGGAACAAACTGCCTACGGATCTGTTTAGGTAGACCCTTAATCAATGCAATACACTTATCTCGCAACATCCCGGGAACCAACCATTGGAAAAGGTAGTGCGGTAATTGATGCAGTATTGCTAAGGGTATCACTAGATTGACGCCATCCTCTGGGTGACCAGGTTCAAAGTGGTAGCGCAAATCAAACTCAAACCCTTCATGGAGTATCACCTCAGGAAATTGCGCCTCTTCACTGTCGGACAACCCCCGTAAAAGTAAATATTCTTTGCTCATGAAAAGTAGTTTTGAGTCTGTTTTTTCAGCTGTTTTACGCCATTTTTCAAAGGCTGGGAGATTGCACACAGTCGCCGGAACTCGCTCGTCATAATGGCTGAAAATGACCATTTGTTCTGCGAGGAGATCTCTGCGTCTAAAACGATCCTCTAACGCTTGAAGCTCTGACACTAGCGCGTGGTTGTGCGCATGAAATGCCCCCTTACCGCGATACCCCTCTTCCACTAGAGCTTGCTGTATAAATACCTTTCTCGCCTCAGAAGCGTTTATATTGCCATATACGACCTTTTTTCCCTCGACAATGGACAAACCAAATAAGGTTTGGCGTTCACTGGCCATTACTTGACCCGATTTATGATGATAAAAGGGCTCGCTATGGGTTTTCTTAACTAAGTGTGCAGCGAGGCTTTCAAGCCAAGCAGAATCAATTTTTGCAGCATTTAAGGCATATTGCTTGGTGGTCTCCATTAAGGATCCAGCCATAACCCATTTTGGTGGTTTCTTACTAAGTCCAGATCCGGGGAAAATGAAAAACTTACGATTTCTAGTCCCTAAAAATTCCCACTTTTCCTCTCGAATACCAATTTGCCCCAGAAGACCAGACAGCAACGACCTATGCACGCTAGCGTAATCTGCAGGCTGCTGATTCTCTTTTAGAGACAGGGCTCTGCACGCGCTATGAAGCTGATGATGTAAATCACGCCACTCTCTCATTCTGATAAATGATACATACTGAGACCGGCAATATTTACTATATTGATTCGTGGAAAGATCCCTACGTTTTTCTTCGAAGTGATTCCACAAGTTGAGTAGTGACACAAAATCAGAATCTTGATCTGCCCATTGCTTATGAGCTTGGTCAGCCGCCTGCTGTTTATCTCCAGGTCGTTCTCGAGGATCTTGAATGCTCAATCCACTGGTAATAACGACCAATTCATTCAAAGATCCGTTTTTGTCAGACTCTACGATCATTCGTGCAAATCGTGGATCTACCGGCAATGTCACTAGCTTCTTACCCATCGCGGTCAAGTTACCATCCGCTGTGACGGCCTGGAGTTCCTCTAAGAGTTTATAACCATCGTTTATCAAACGACTATCGGGCGGATCAATGAAGGGGAAATCCCTGATATCGCCCAGCCGCAGTTGCAACATCTGTAAAATGACTGCGGCTAAATTTGTACGAACTATCTCTGGATCAGTAAACTCCGGGCGTCCGTCAAAATCATCCTGACGGTACAACCTGAAACATACCCCATCACTGACTCGCCCGCAGCGTCCAGCACGCTGATTGGCACTAGCCTGCGATATAGCCTCTATGGGAAGTCTCTGAACCTTTGTTCTAAAACTATAACGAGAGACTCTGGCACGACCTGTATCGATGACATAGCGAATGCCTGGCACTGTAATGGAGGTTTCAGCCACATTCGTGCTCAAAATAACGCGCCTACCCTTGTGTGGCGAAAAGATCTTACTTTGCTCGGCCAGGCTTAATCTAGCATAAAGAGGGGCTATTTCTGTATTGGGGAATTGGGCACGCCTAAGCGCTAGACTCGCCTCACGAATTTCTCTCTCGCCACTGAGGAAAACCAGGACATCGCCCTGTTCTTGCGTATCTTGAATGTTGCGCAAACAATCAACTATTTGTTGATTTCGATCGCCCTCTAAAATATCTAAATCGCTATATATAATATCAACTGGGTAAGTCCTACCTGACACTTCAACGATAGGCGCATCGTTAAAATGAGCTGAGAACTTTTGTATGTCGATAGTCGCCGAGGTAATAATCAATTTTAGATCTTTTCGCTGTACCAACAGCGTTTTTAGGTAGCCGAGTAAAAAGTCAATATTTAAACTACGCTCATGAGCCTCATCTATAATCAAAGTATCGTATTTACTGAGAAACCTGTCCTGCTGTATTTCTGCCAATAAAATACCGTCTGTCATTAACTTAATGTAACTATCCGGCGATGTTTGATCAGAAAAACGAACCTTATACCCAACGGCCTTGCCCAGAGGAGACTCCAGTTCTTCTGCGATACGATTTGCCACGGTGCGCGCTGCAATTCGGCGCGGTTGAGTATGGCCGATAATACCCTTCACACCTCTTCCAGCCTGAAGGCATATCTTAGGGATTTGAGTGGTTTTACCTGATCCTGTTTCTCCCGCGATGATAACCACTTGACTGTCTTCAATCAGCCGTCTGATTTCTTCAGAGCGAGCACTAACAGGTAAATCAGGGAAACGAATCTTTGGGATATTTTGTTGCCGCGATAAAACCTTTTCGTGAGCGCGCGTCACGGCATCTTGAAAGCTTTTCCATTCTTTAGACGTTGCTTCATCGTTAACACTTGATGGGGCAAATCGACCCGCACGCTTGGTCAAACGAAACAAGTCTGAACTTGGCACGCACACGATGAGCTCTTGCTTTAACTGCCCAAGTTGCCTCGACGTCAATGGCAGCTTAGCCGGAAAATTCATAGGATTCAGATCCTGCATAAAAAAGCGCTATTCGCCAGAACCTTGCCAGACACATTGGCCCGCTATATCCACGATGGCAGATAACTTTTTCTCATGACTGACTATTTCTTCATCGGAAGCCTTAACAACCCTCAGCGGGGGGCGATCTTCAGGAAGTCGTCGAATGATCGAGGTTTTGTTCATTTCACCACTATCAGAGTCTGACTGATCATTAATGTTTAAATTAACCTGACCTCCCGTCATTAGCAGATACACATCCGCTAAAATCTCCGCATCCAGCAAAGCACCATGCAGCTGACGCTGAGAGTTATCCACGCCATATCGCTTACATAAGGCATCTAGATTGTTTTTTTGTCCCGGGTGCCTCTGGCGTGCAAGGGCGAGAGTATCAATAACCCTGCACTTGGACTCTAAGGGCTGGTGCTTGCCACGCAATTTTTTAGACTCGTGATTAATAAAGCCAATATCAAAAGATGCATTGTGAATGATTAATTCGGCACCATCTAAAAACGCAAAGAAATCGGAGACTATGGCTTCAAAGAGAGGCTTGTCTTCGAGGAATTGATCAGTAATGCCATGCACCTCCATTGCGCCTTCATCTACCTTACGCTGAGGATTTACATATTGATGGTAATGGCGGCCCGTCAACTTTCGGTCGACCATTTCAACACACCCAATTTCAATAATTCGATGGTCTTGAGAAGTTTCTAAGCCAGTGGTTTCGGTATCAAGAACAATCTGTCTCATTATCTATATTTCTTTAATAGTTGATTTTAGTATGGGACGGACAAGCCTAAAGCTCGTCAATACCCCTATTTGCTAATTGGTCAGCAATCTCATTTTCAGCATGCCCGCTATGCCCTTTAACCCAGCGCCAATCAATGGTGTGCCCCTGAATCGCATCATCTAACAACTTCCACAGATCAACATTTTTAACAGGCTTTTTTGCTGCTGTTTTCCATCCTCTTTTTTTCCAACTAGGCATCCATTCTTGGATTCCTTTTAGGACATAGGTTGAATCAGAGGTCAAAATGACATCACAAGGCCGTTTTAACGCAGACAATGCCTGAATGACGGCCATTAACTCCATGCGGTTATTGGTAGTCTCGGCTTCACCGCCACATAACTCTTTCTCATCATCGCCAAACCGCAACAACGCACCCCACCCGCCGGGTCCTGGATTCCCGCGACAAGCACCATCAGTAAAAATTTCTATTCTGTTCATTCTATACCCTATTAACCTCTAATCACGGAATGTCAGTATTTATTTAGGCTCTTTTTTGGATCCTAATGATTTAGCATTAGATGACGTTAAGCGGCCACTAACGCCATGTTTCCAGACTCGAGGCGAACTACTAATGCCACGTGCGACACGTTTGACTGCATGAATCATATAGAAATTACCCACGGGTAGACGAATTTTTCCGCAGACATTATCCCACGACGAAATCTGCTCCCCCTCAGCCTTAGAGTTTGATTCATGTGCCTTGGTTTCCGCTGCGCGGCGCGGCCAGTGATAAGCGCCATGATCAACGTCCAGAACCTGACAATTCAATAGTGTTAACCAATCAATTAACCTACCCTTACGCAGGCTATGAAACCGATACTGGGAACGATTCGTCACCAATTGCATAGGAAACTTAATCAACCCTGTGGGGCCTACAGGATTAAATACGCATATAATTATATGCCCCCCCGGGGCTAGAACACGGAGTGCTTCGTTTAACGACGCCTGAGGAGATTCTGAAAACTCAATAGAATGTTGCAGCAATACAACGTCTACCACCTCTGAGGGCAGTGGTATATCTGAAAAATCAGCCACTGCGGACATTTCTTCGATATTGCCTGACAACTGCGACTGCAAACCAAAACGGTGTATTTGAGTGAAACAATCCAGAGTATCTTGACTAGGCGAAAGCCCAAGGCGTAAGAATCGATAACCAGGTAAGTGTCCATATTTTTCTGTGAAAATCCGCCTCTCGGCCGACATAATATAGGCAGAAAATTCCGACTCGGACCAGTCAAGCAGACCCGCGCTGGACACGCCTAAATTTTCTATGTCAAAACGTTTTAACATTTATTGTAATAGCCTATAACGAGCGAATAGCACCTAGAATATGGGTTTTGACATTTGTTCTCCTCTATTATGGCGGCTAAATCAATTAAACTCCACTTGAGAACCTGCCATTTTAATGACAGTTAAACGCCCCTTGTACTCACCTACTAAAATTAGAGTCTCTTTATGCCAATCCGTATTTGTCTTAAATACTTAACCTAGATACAATCGCGTCATAAAAATTAATAGGCGTTATCGGAGCCTTCACTATTAAAAATTTGTCTTTAATTTCATCTTTTGTACTGTCTACACTTTTAGTTTCAAGCTGCAGCCTGCTCCCAAAAGCTCCTCAGGCTATGGGGTTAGAGCAAAGCGTGCCAGTGTCTAAACCAATCGCTACAATCTTAGTGGACGCTCTTCCTGAGGAACACTTAAATCAGGTTGAGCATCTAGTCAATACAGAACTATTGGTGCCTATCGAAGAGCCTGTTAAGGCGGACGACCCAGACGATCTATGGCAAAGAATTCGTCTGGGGTATCAATTGGATTTAAGTAACCTTCCTGACACCGTAGTAAGACAACGTAAATGGTATATTGATAACCCCAGCTATTTGAAAGCCGTATTCTCCAGAGCGGAACCTTTCATACACTATATAACAGACCAGTTGGAACAGGCTGGGCTTCCGCTAGAGTTAGCACTGCTACCTATAGTTGAAAGCACCTATGACCCTCTAGCCTATAGCCCCAGTCATGCAGCTGGTTTGTGGCAGTTCATACCGTCTACCGCCAAACAATTCGGGCTAGATAGGAACCCTTGGTACGACGGTCGACGCGATATTATTAGCTCTACAAATGCCGCTATCAAATACCTTACCTATTTAAATAATCGCTTTGATAACGACTGGCTTCTAGCGCTTGCTGCGTACAATTCTGGTGAAGGGTACGTGAGTAAGTCCATTTCCAAAAACCGTAAAGCCGGTAAGCCTTTAGATTTCTGGTCGATACGATTACCTAAAGAGACGCGTAATTATGTACCGCAGCTTTTAGCTCTGGCCTCATTGATCGATGCACCCTCGGCCCATAAGATAGAATTGCCCTTTATAGCAAATACACCCTACTTTGAAATAATTGAGCTCGAACACCAGGTCGCGTTGCAAAAGGTCATGGAGGCATCAGGCATGGACAGATCTTTATTCAATCGACTGAATCCTGCATTTCGTCGCTCAACGACGCCCCCAACAGGTCGACATACGCTGCTTTTTCCTTACGAAAACGCCAATTCGTTCAGAGCGGCACTCGTAACAACGAGTCAAAAAGATTGGATTTCACACACTGAATATGCCGTTGTCGCGGGTGATACACTCTCGCAGATAGCGGAAAAATTCAGCACCCCTATGTCTTGGATAAACGTACGAAATAATCTGAACTCAAGTCGACTCAAGATTGGGCAGATATTAATCATCCCCCACGATGAAGAAACAACGATATTGACAAGCCCAAACCCAAGCTTCAAAAATACTCGTTATAGGGTAGTTGGCGGCGATTCACTCTCGCAGATAGCCGCGCGATTCAAGACATCCGTGAAAAGCCTACAGCGACAGAACGGTCTTAGAACAGATGCTATCAAGATAGATCAGTACCTCAGTATTCGCACTGCCACCAGCAGTTATGCTAATGAAAATCTCAGGAAACTATCTTATAAAGTGCGGTCAGGCGATTCGCTATATATGATCGCTGCAAAGTTTGATCTAAAGATTAACGATATTACGAATTGGAATAAAATTAGTCGCGATGACTATTTACAGCCAGGTCAAAGATTGACTCTTTTTATTAATCGCTTGCGAATCTAGAACGCTAAGAAATCTTATCCGAGTATAAAGGCGGACAAACGCCTTTATACTCGAACAAAAAAACAATTTAATCTATTTTTCGATGGTCGCTTTGGCTAGTAATGACTGCTCATAAGCTGCCAAGTCACGACTTCCCCTGGATACTGTTGCGGCACCGACAAGTGAAGCTTTCTGCTGCTTAGTCAAGCGATCTAGCCTGCCCTCTGTTACCCCGGTCAGACTTGCCACCACAAAGTCACCGTTGGACAGATAGAAACTTTCCACTACACTTTCAGCCACAGGTTTTGGTAACGAGAAAACCTTTTGTCCAATCTCAGCATCTGAATCAGTATTACGCCGAGTTCCATCAATGACGACCTGCCAGCTAAGATTCTCACTTTTTGCGACAGTTTCAACGCTTTCTCCAGCCATGACTCGCGCCAATAGTGCGCCACCTTGCGCTGCTAATTGGTTTTTAGACACATCGTCAGTAACTAACTGAACTACCCGCTCACGTACCTCAGGTAATTCTTGTTGCCGAGCAGCTATATACTCATTAAGTTTTAGTACTAGATATCTGTCATTACCTAATTCAAGAACCTCGCTAGCATATTGATCATTTACGACCTCAGTACTAAACGCAGCTTTTATGACAGCAGGAAAAGCTGCCACTCCGCCACCGCCAGACTGAGGAAATGCCTCTGACGTCTTTAGCTCTAAACCAACATCCGCAGCTACCTCTGCAAGTGATTCAGCATTAAAACTCAATTCTTTAAGGTTTTGAAGCTTCTCAACCAGTAAGTCGCTAGTGGACTCTTGAATGAGCTCTCGCTCAATTCTCGATCTCTGTTCAGACAATTCGTAGCTCTCTTGCTGGACATCCAAGAGCTTAATAAAATGCGTGCCTGCGTCAGTACTAACCGGCCCAGAAATCTGCCCTACCTCTAGCTCTGCCAACGCTTTTTCGAACGCCTCAGGAAAAGTCTCGCCTGAGGTGTAACCTAAGTCACCACCTGACTCAGCTGAACCGAAATCTTCGGAATAGTCCTTGGCTAATACGGCAAACTCAACACCAGCATCAATCTTGGCCTGAATTTCCTCAACCACTTCGGCCGTCGATTCAGATAGTAAAATATGCGCCGCTTGGCGAGATTCAGCCATATTTCTATTTCCAACCTCTTCTTCGAACCGCGCTAACACTTTATTTTCTGTAATAGCTGAAGCGTCCATTAGAAGCTCAGAATTAAGTTCAATGTAATCTATACGAACCTCAGGCGCCGTTGTAAAGACGTCCAGGTTTTTTTCGTAATAGCCTGTTATTTGAGTGTCAGACAGCTGGACAGCTTTCTCGATACCCTCAATTGGCAATTTTAAGTAGTAATAGTCTCTCTGCTGCTCAGTAACACCGGCAAGAGCGGACAATTCAGTATTAGTGGTAAAAGCGGTAGAACTTATACCTGCTACTAGCTGCTGGACAACGGCATCATTCTTCAGAACATCGCTAAACATAGCGCTGGTATATCCTTGCCGTTGAATAGCAAAGCGATACATATTTTGATCAAACTTACCATCAGACTGGAAACCGTCGATGTCTAAAATAATATTCGTAATATCTTGCTGAGACAGCGTGAGATTTTGCCCTATTGAGGCCTGCTTTAACAGTTCTTGAGTAATAAGCTGCTCAATCGCGCCAGGCCGCATCATTTCATCGCTAAGTACCGCCGGATCCAATCCCTCGTTCTCACTTAAGATTTGTCTCTTTTGGTTTGAAATGGCACGTATCACGTCGTTTTCACTAACATTAACATCATTAACCACAATAGCCGTATCAATGTTTGCGACGGTAAGTAGAGACCCTGTACCGGAGAACGCGAATATAGCGCCTATCACAATAACAATACCCAAGGCTATGCCGCGCATATTCGTTCTAAAGCTATCTAACATTATTTTTTCCTAATATTAAAAAAGGCGCATCACTGATGCGCCTTTTTCGTCTGGAACCTTACAAAGTCCCCAGACGTTTATTAATTTACAGCGTCTTTAAGAGCCTTGCCTGCTTTGAAGCTTGGCACATTCGCTGCCTTGATCTGGATTTCTGCACCCGTCTGTGGGTTACGCCCGGCACGTGCTGCACGGTGCTTAACAGAGTATGTACCAAAACCAACCAAAGAAACTTGGTCGCCATTTTGCAATGCGCCAGTAATTGCTCCAATTGCAGAGTCTAGTGCACGTCCTGCAGAAGCTTTAGAAATGTCTGCGCCATCAGCGATAGCATCAATTAAATCAGATTTATTCACGGTGTTCCCCTTTTCTTGGAAGTAGTGTTTATTTTAAAGAAAGCGATCCCAGTCCCTTTGGTTACGCCAGTTTCTAGCTTATCAGCAGTCCCTAGACACTTTATACCAATAGCCAGTGCATCGGGTCAAGCAGTCTGTGTAAATTAGTTAAAAATAGTTGTTCACTAATGAGTATTTACCCTTTGACTTGCATTATTCGTCTCTAGCGACGCGCGAGTCTCAATAAATTCCGAATCTGTCAATTCTGCCGGTAATGTCTCCAAAGCAATCTCAAGTACCTCATCAATCCATTTAACTGGGCAGATTTTAAGGTCTACCTTAATATTATCAGGAATCTCCTTTAAATCACTTTCGTTGTCGTGAGGAATAATGACTGTCATTATGCCGCCTCGGTGAGCTGCAAGAAGCTTTTCTTTAAGACCACCAATTTTAAGCACTTGACCTCGCAACGTTATCTCTCCAGTCATCGCAACATCTGCTTTGACTGCAATCCCAGTTAAAGCTGACACTAAAGCAGTGCACATGCCAACGCCAGCAGAGGGGCCATCTTTCGGTGTAGCACCCTCTGGCACATGAATATGTAAATCATTTTCCTTATAGAAATCTCTTCGAATCCCAAGGGTTTTTGATCGGCTTCGAACCACGGTTAGCGCTGCTTGAATTGACTCCTGCATAACATCTCCCAAAGAACCCGTTTTCACAACCTTACCGGTTCCAGGGATAGCAGACGTCTCTATTGTCAGCAACTCACCACCGACTTGAGTCCAGGCCAAACCTGTCACCTGGCCTACCTGATTTTCAGCTTCGGCACGGCCGTAGTCGAACTTTCGCACCCCCAACATTTCTTCTAAGTCGGTCGGCTTAATATAATCATTCGTATTACTATGATTACGGACATGCTTAGTTACCGTTTTTCGGCATATTTTAGCGATATCTCTTTCTAGTCCGCGCACACCCGCTTCTTTCGTGTAATAACGGATTGTGTCTTTTAGAGCATCTTCACTAATATCGAGTTCCGACCCTTTAAGCCCATTAGCTTTGAGTTGCTTAGGGAGTAAATATTTTTCCGCTATTTTGACTTTTTCATCTTCGGTATAGCCAGGTATACGGATAACTTCCATTCTGTCCATAAGGGGCGCGGGGATATTCATCGAATTAGCCGTACAGATAAACATCACATCGGAGAGATCATAATCCACCTCCAAATAATGATCATTAAAAGTGTGGTTCTGTTCGGGATCAAGCACCTCTAACAAGGCAGACGCAGGGTCTCCTCTATGATCCATACCCATCTTATCTATTTCATCAAGTAAAAATAAAGGATTCTTAGTACCCACTTTAGATAACTTTTGGATCAACTTCCCAGGCAATGACCCAATATAAGTGCGCCGGTGCCCCCTGATTTCAGCCTCATCACGAACCCCACCCAAACTCATGCGAATAAACTTACGTCCAGTTGCCCGCGCGATGGATTCACCCAAAGAGGTCTTACCAACACCTGGTGGTCCCACAAGGCAAAGAACGGGGCCTTTGAGTTTTTTAACACGTTGTTGTACCGCAAGAAACTCCAAGATACGTTCCTTCACTTCCTCTAGACCGTGATGATCCTGATTAAGGCTTTGCTCAGAATTTACTAAGTCATGTTTAACTCGACTTTTCTTCTTCCATGGAACACCAATCATCCAGTCAATGTAATTGCGCAGAACAGACGCTTCAGCAGACATAGGCGACATCATTTTCAATTTACCCAACTCTGATTGGGCTTTTTCTAATGCCGCAGCAGGCATACCCGCTTGCGTTATTTTTTCTGCTAGTTGATCCAACTCAGAGACAGCCTCATCCATATCGCCAAGCTCTTTTTGAATCGCTTTCATCTGCTCATTCAAATAGTACTCGCGCTGACTTTTCTCCATCTGCTTTTTAACTCTGCCGCGGATTCTTTGCTCAACCTGGAAAAGGTCAATCTCACCCTCCATGGAGCTCATCAGATGTTCTAGGCGCTCAGTAAGATCAGCTATTTCTAACACTCTCTGCTTCTGCTCTAAGCTGAGAGTCATATGCGACGCTATGGTATCAGCAAGTCTTTCGCCATCCTCAATACCGCTAACGGTAGATATCACTTCAGAAGGGATCTTTTTACTTAGATTAACGTACTGTTCAAATAAGCTAACCGTGGAGTTCATTAGTGCGGTTGATTCATCATCATCAAGCGGTGCGCTAATTAAATCTGCAGTGGTTGCCGTTATAAATGTTTGATCCTCAAATGTATCTTCGATCGCAACCCGATTAAGACCCTCAACAAGAACCTTTAATGTCCCATCTGGAAGCTTAAGCATCTGCAAGATCGTCGCCAAGGTTCCCACCCTGTAAACGTCCTCGGCTCCAGGGTTATCCACAGACGGGTCTTTCTGGGCTACTAGGACTACCTGCTTGTCAGCTTCCATTGCATGCTCTAAGGCTAAGATAGACTTATCTCGACCAACGAACAGTGGCACCACCATATGTGGATATACAACCACGTCTCGCAGTGGTAAAAGTGGCAAACTAACGCTCTTTGGGTCACTACTTGTGGGGGACATCATTACCTCAGAATTAATAAGATTATCCAGCCTCAATTAAAGGAGGCTGATTGTAATATTATATATTGGGACAATAGGAGGAAAAACAACCTACCAAGCATTACTAATTAATTATTTGGGCCCGGCAATAAAAAAGGCGACTAGAGTCGCCCTTATATTAACCTTCCTCAGAAGCGATTTTTTTATTCTCTTGCTGCTCGTAAACCAACATAGGCTCGTTATCGCCCTTAATAACCGAACCATCTACCACTACTTTTATGACATTAAGTTCTGAAGGTATTTTGTACATTGTGTCGAGCAGGATTGTCTCCAAGATAGAGCGCAATCCACGCGCACCAGTTTTGCGTTCTATAGCCTTTTCGGCAATAGCTTCCAAGGCATCTTCCCGCACATCCAAATCCACATTTTCCATTGTAAACAGCGCCTGATACTGCTTCACCAAAGCATTTTTTGGTTTCACCAATATATTCACAAGAGCATCTCGGTCTAGTTCTTGCAGCGTTGCAACGACAGGTAAGCGACCTATAAATTCAGGAATCAAGCCATAGCTAATAAGATCTCTGGGTTCAACCTCCAACAACGTCTCACCAATCGACTTTTGATTATCCTTACTCGTTACCTCAGCTCCAAATCCAATGCCACCCTTTTCGGAACGATCTTGAATGACTTTTTCTAAGCCTGAAAATGCGCCGCCGCACACAAATAATATATTTGAGGTATCAACCTGAAGAAATTCTTGTTGCGGATGCTTTCTGCCGCCCTGAGGTGGAACTGAAGCGACCGTGCCCTCAATTAACTTCAACAAAGCCTGCTGAACGCCCTCACCCGACACGTCTCTTGTTATCGATGGATTATCGGACTTTCGGGAAATTTTGTCTATTTCATCAATGTACACAATGCCACGCTGAGCTTTCTCCACATCATAGTCGCATTTTTGAAGTAGCTTTTGAATGATGTTTTCTACGTCTTCACCCACATAACCGGCCTCAGTTAGTGTGGTGGCATCCGCTATAGCAAACGGAACATCCAGAAGCCTTGCTAAAGTCTCCGCAAGCAAAGTCTTGCCGCTTCCCGTTGGCCCTATAAGCAGGATATTACTTTTACCCAACTCAACGTCAGTTTTATCCGCACTCTTATTTTCACTAACCTGTAAGCGCTTGTAGTGGTTGTAAACCGCTACTGATAGGATTCTTTTAGCTCTCTCTTGTCCAATGACATACTCGTCCAGGATCGTTTTAATTTCAGTCGGAACAGGCAGTTTTTCAGCGGCAGCCTCAGATTCAATAACCTGAGATTCCTCTGTGATTATATCGTTGCACAGGTCTACGCATTCGTCACAAATATAGACGGAAGGCCCAGCAATCAGACGACGGACTTCATTCTGGTTCTTTCCACAAAAAGAACAAAAAAGAAGTTTACCACCTTCCCCTAAACTACCGCTGTCACTCATTTACATCTCCTAAAGTGCGGCCGAAGCCCTAACTTTAACTATTTATACAGAATCCTTTTATAGAGCCTAACGAAGCTAGCCTCGCTTGTCTAGAACCTGATCGACAAGCCCATAGCTCTTAGACTCTTCAGCACTCATGAAATTATCACGCTCAGTATCTTGAGTTACCTTATCGACGTCTTGGCCAGTATGATGAGCCATCAAACTATTTAATCGTTCCTTTATCTTCAGGATTTCTTGGGATTGAATATGAATGTCCGTAGCCTGTCCTTGCGCACCCCCACTCGGCTGGTGAATCATAGTCCGTGCGTTGGGCAAGCAAAATCGTTTGTTTTCTGCTCCTGCGGCCAATAAAAACGCACCCATTGACGCGGCCTGACCAATACACATAGTACTGACATCTGGTTTGATAAACTGCATGGTATCGTATATTGACAGCCCCGCAGTGACCGACCCACCGGGCGAATTGATATAAAGGTGTATATCTTTGTCAGGGTTTTCAGATTCCAAGAACAGCATCTGAGCAACGATGAGGTTGGCCATGTGATCCTCAACCTGACCGACCATGAAAATAACGCGCTCTTTCAATAATCGCGAGTAAATATCATAGGCGCGCTCACCACGCGATGTCTGCTCGACTACCATTGGAACCAAGCCACTGGCTTGAGTGTCAGACGGGAAAATTCCGTTATTTATAGCCTCAAAATTCATTACTACCTCGCTCATTTTTAGTCTAGGAAAGCCTTTAATATACGGCTGCCCTTGACTGACTGGATCTAAGCACTCAGCCAACCAGCACTGAGCACTGAATGAAGAATTAAGCCTCTGAGCCAGGCTCAGGGTCAGGCTTCACGACTTCATCATAGGGAAGCTTTTCTTCCTTAACCTTAGCTTTAGATAACACCAATTCTGTAACTTGATCTTCTAAGACAACCGCTTCAACAGAGCTCAGTAATTCTGGCTTACTGTAATAGTAGTCCACTACTTCCTTAGGCTGCTCATAGGTCGATGCGATTTCGTTGATACGCTCGCGCACTCGATCTTCATCTGGGGTTAACTCTTCAGCTTTAACAACTTCAGAAACAATAATACCAAGCGCTGCGCGTCGTTCCGCTTTTTCTTTAAACATGTCGTCAGGAAGCATACTTAGATCGATCTGCTGCCCACCACCAAACTGTTGGACCATCTGTTGCTTTAGTTGAGTTATCTCATTAGCCACCAAAGCCGTTGGCAGTTCTACCGTATTGAGTTCAAACAACTGGTTCATTACCCGATTCTTGACCTTCGTACGAATAGCATTCAGTAACTCACGCTCCATGTTTGCCTTTACTTCCTCACGGAACTTCTCTTCACCGCCATCTTCAACGCCGAACAGCTTAAAAAACTCATCATCCATCTTTGGCATTTTCTTAGTAGAGACAGAATTTATCTTAACCGCAAATTCAACTGCTGCTCCTTTGAGCTCTTCGGCCTGATAATCATCTGGAAAAGTCAAACTTAGAACAGTTTCTTCTCCAGCACCAAAGCCCTCAAGTCCACTTTCGAATCCTGCAATCATCGAGTTTGAGCCCAAAATCAAATCCTGACCTTCAGCTTTACCACCCGCGAATTCTTCTCCATCTTTAGTGCCAAGGAAGTCAATATTGACTTGATCGCCTTCTTCGGCTTTCTTTTTTGACACCTTAAAGCTCGCTTGCTGATTCCGCAAAACTTCTATCATTTTCTTCATGTCAGCGGCAGTCACATCGGCTACTGGTCGAGAAATCTTAACTTTACTGAGATCCTTAAGTACAACTTCTGGGAAAACCTCAAAAATCGCCATGAACTCTAGATCCTGGCCTTCTTTGTCTGTCATTTGGTCAATTCTTGGCTGCCCAACGGGACGCAGCTCTTGCTGCTGAATCGCTTCATAAAAGCTAGAATTAACGACTTCCCCAACAACCTCTTGGCGAACGCCCTTACCATAATGCTGCTTAACAACTTTTAAGGGCACCTTACCTTTACGGAAACCTTTAATAGAAACCGTTTTGGTCGCCTTTTGTAATCTAGCGGTTACTTCTTGCTCGATCCTGTCGGCAGGCACACCAATCTTTAGCTGACGCTCAAGGCCTGTGCTCGACTCAATAGACACCTGCATGGAATATCCTCATGGTAAAAACATTTAAATTTGGTACGAAAGGAGAGACTCGAACTCTCACGGGTTGCCCCACTGGAACCTAAATCCAGCGCGTCTACCAATTCCGCCACTCTCGCATAGATATCTTCTGATAACGAACCACTTTCGCAGTTAAAATAAGGTTGGTAAGACCCTGCCTAATCAGAGGGCGTGAATTTTGCCACAGCACCCCTTGATCGGCAACTAATTGTGTCATTAATAAGCGTCTTTATGTCACCAAAACCAAATATCATTGAATATTCGCTATTTTAGCCTCTAAAAAATCAAATAAACCACGTTACACCATTAAACTCACCTATCTAGAATGCAGATTGTTCAAACGCAGATACAAGTGTATTCTGCCCTTAAAACAAGGGCTTTAAATGGTTATAGCCCTGCAATGACAAGAGACTTTCATGAAAAAATATGATTTGCCTACTCTAAAGGCATTTACAGTCACGGTCCATGACAACCATGTTGCAGAAATTTGCTTAGACCGTCCAGAGGCTATCAATTCGATGAATAATGATTTTTGGCGTGAACTTCCTGCCATAGTCAATAAACTCGATATGGCCGGTACTATCCGAGTGATTATTCTGAGTTCTACCGGAAAGCACTTTACAGCAGGGATGGATCTTGAAGTATTCGACAGTATGGATGACGATAAGGACCTCGAGCCTTCGCGTTCTGCCGAGAAGAAACGTCGCTGGATACTAAAACTTCAAGACGCCTTTACGGCTTTGGAAAAAGCCAGAATGCCCGTTATAGCGGCCGTGCAAGGAGCCTGTATTGGTGGCGGAGTTGACATGATTTGCGCTACTGACATGAGGTTTTGCACCTCAAATGCTTTCTTTAATATAAAAGAGACCGAACTGGGTATCACCGCAGATGTTGGCACTCTGCAGCGTATCGAAAAGGTAATGCCCTCGGGACTAGCTCGGGAATTGGCTTATACCAGCCGGGACCTTGATGCTACAGAAGCTAAGAGTTGCGGGTTTATTAACAAAGTTTTTGGCTCTCAAGATGAAATGCTGACTGAAGTGCGACAATTAGCTGCAACTATCGCCAAGCACAGCCCCATGGCTGTCAATGGGGTTAAAGAGATGCTTAATTACAGCAGGGAACACACCGTTGCAGAAAGCTTGAATTACATGGCGACTTGGCAAGCAGGAATGCTTCAAGCGCCCGACGTCAAGGAGGCTTTGAGCGCGGCCAAGGAGAAACGGGCAGCTAATTACGACGGCCTGCGACCATTGTGATCTGATGCTTAAGAAGACGTGTGATCATAAATAGAGCAGCCCATTTGATTGAAATATACTTGATGCTCCGCTGGCACTTTAGGGGTTAATGGTCACACTTTTGCTCATGGCCCACGTTCACTTCAATCTAAGGCCAAGCCCAATAGCATCAGGACTTTACCCCCTAAACAAAGGCAGACGAAAATAGCCCACTTTTAGGCACAAAGAGCTTGCAACCGATCCATAATAAAACGATGATTGCGGCCCTAAATTCTTACCGATTAAAACTTCATTACTATGCCCCTCAATAACCAACAAAAAGATACGATAATATCAATGGATACTGGCGCACTTCGCAAGGCCTTGGGGAGTTTTACCACCGGAGTAACCATTATTACGGCACTGGGTAAAAATGGCCAAAATGTGGGCATGACAGCCAATAGTTTTACATCAGTTTCTTTGGATCCAGCATTGGTACTCTGGAGTATTGGTCGTGATTCAAACTGTTTTGATGACTTTGTTGCCGCTGAAGCCTTTGCCGTTCATGTATTGGCATCAGATCAACAAGCGCTATCGAACCGTTTTGCTAAAACAGGTAGCGATAGATTTGCAGGATTAGAATGCACAGAGGGCCTAATGGGGGTGCCTCTACTGCCATATTCAAGCAGCTGCTTTCAGTGCACCACTGAGAATCAATATGATGGTGGTGATCATGTCATCCTAGTTGGAAAGGTGCATGACTTTGCCGATACCGGTCAAGAACCACTGATCTTTCACAGAGGTAATTACGC
>Ga0209815_1000113_pt1 | contig 58880 bp, 68 predicted proteins | sample CoawatmetaG00DNA_FD_187507 | JGI IMG/M metagenome (GOLD analysis project Ga0209815, IMG submission 187507) | Marine microbial communities from the West Antarctic Peninsula - Coastal water metaG002-DNA (SPAdes) (version 2) | ecosystem: Environmental > Aquatic > Marine > Coastal ...
TCGAAAACTGCACTATTTTTCCATTTTCCTTCCCATTTTATCAATACATCAAAAGCATCATTTTTAGATAATTTTTGAGCGTTTAAATAACCCGTTCCTAAAACAGGTATTATCATTATAATTAAGAATAATTTTTTCATATTCAAATATAACAATTATATAAAGCTTACTAATCTTCTTCCTTTATAGATGACTATGTTGTTGTATAAAGGTCTTTTGTAGCTGGTTATTATAGCTTGTCTTGGATTAGAAGTTGCTGAATTGACTGGAGAAGATATGCCTATGATTTAATCTGAAATTGGAGAAAATTTAATTATTTTTCCTGAATCTGTACTTACATAGAAATCCCCATTTATTCCCTCCCTAATATTTCTTGTTCTTTCTCCTAAATTTATAAATGACAATTGCTTTACATTTTTAGAATCTGTAATATCTAACCTATGAATTCCACCAGTTTTCATTCCACAAACTAATAAATTTTTAAACCAATTGTTGTGGTTTTTATCTTTTAGAAGAATTAGATTAGATGTGGCTATTGATGGGTCCCAGTAATAGATAGGTTTTTCATATCCCTCGTGAGATTTCCCGCTAATATCTCCCCCTCCATAATTAACTCCGTAAGAAACATATGGCCAGCCATAGTTAAATTCACTTTTTATTATGTTTACTTCATCTCCTCCTTGTGGCCCGTGTTCAGTTGATAAAATTTCATTAGAATAAGGGTTGAAGGTTAAACCTTGTGGGTTTCTATGGCCCATTGAAAAAATAGAAGAATTAGATTCTTTATCAAATTTTGGATTTGTTTGTGGAATAGTTCCGTCATAATTTAATCTATGAATTTTTCCCCAATTTGTATTTGTATTTTGGGCGTTATCATATGGTGTATTTATTCCTCCAGATGATGGACTTCCTTCTCCAACACTCAAGTATAAATAATCATTATCAAAAGTAATTCTTGACCCAAAATGTCCAGCGTTGGTTGTTAGTTCATTTATTTTAAAAATCGACTCTAAATTAATTACATTATTTCCCTCCAATTTAAACCTTACAAGATTTAATTTACTTGTGCCAAAACCTTCAACTTTTTCACTAAAAACAGCATATATAAATCCATTTTCTTTGTAATTAGGATGCTTTAAAACATCTAATAATCCGTGTTGACCTACAGCATTTATTTTTTCATTTGGAAAACTATTTAATTCATTTATAATACCTGATTTAAATAAATAAATTTTTCCTGACCTTTCAGTAAAAATAATTTCATCAACACCTAAAACATCCATTCCCCATACTACACCATAACCTTGAATAATTGTATTTTTATTATACCCAAAATCTTGATTAGTGTTAGCAAATTCAACAATTAAATTTATTTTTTTATTTACTGTTATTTGAATCTTGTTTTGAAATGATTTTGCATCACCATCCCATTTTACAAATTCCCAACCATCGTCAGATTTTGCAGTTAATTCAATAATACTTCCACTATTATAATCTGATTTAAATCCCTGCTTAATTACTTTTTTTTCAACTGTTCCTTCTCCTAAAATTTCTATATTCAAAGAATACTGTTTTTTTACAAATACAGCTTTTACCGTTTTAGCTTTATCTATGGTTATTTCTTTAGGATTTTCTGTTCCTGTTAAGTCACCTGTCCATTCTTTAAACTCCCATTCATCTTTTGGAGAAGCGGTAAGTTCTACAATAGTTCCACTATTATAATCAGTTGCAGCTCCTGCTTTTATTACTTTTTCAGTTACCGTTCCTTCTCCTTCGGTAGATGTTGTTAGTGCATATTTCTTTTTAATAAAATTAGCAGTAACTGACTTGTCAGAACTCATAACTAAACTTGTGGATAAAGAATTTCCTGTTGCACCCGACCAGCTTTGAAATACATATTCAGCTGCTGGAGTCGCATTTATTGTAGCTGTTTCGCCTTCTTCATATTGTTTAGTAACTGGAGATACTGTTCCTCCTTCAGATGGATTAGCAGAAGTTGTAAGCGTATATATAACTGGGTCTTTAGAACAAGACACAACAAACAAAACTGACAGTAATAAAAGGAATTTCTTCATATTCTAATATAACAATTATCTAAACCTTATTCTCCCTTTATAGATTACTATGTTGTTGTATAATACAGGTCTTTTGTAGCTGGTTATTATAGCTTGTCTTGGATTGGTTTTTTTTAAAATCATTATATTTGAGTTATGAAAAAATTATTAAAACTGAATCCAGATTATTTAATTGGTACTGGATTGATGGTTACCTTCATTGGAGGTATTTTTTTTGATGCATCAAGTGACATTGGACTTGGGATTACCTTGTTGGGTAGTTCAACTGCAATTTTAGGTTGTGTAATATTCTGGATTAATTCAAAGAAATAAATCATAGTTTATGGAAAAATTACCAAAATGGAAGGCATTTCTATTAATAGCATCAGCTTTGATTGTTGGACTTGGGGGAATGTATGAGGCTTATATTAGAATGATTAACGCCTAATAGCTTCATCTAAACCTAACTACAACTGCACCATTTAATAGTATGTGATTTTTGTACAATACAGGTCTGTTGTTGCTGGTTATTATAGCAGTTCTTGGGTTGTTTTCTTTTAAAATCATTATATTTAGTTTATGGAGTTTGGAGGTTTTAATCAAGATAATGGTGATTTTGAAAAAAAATTCACAAAGAAACAAGTTAAGTGGATGATTGTTTTTATAGTGTCAATGCTTATAGTATTAATAATATTTAGCTGATATTCTTTCTCCTTTAATTGACTATTAACATTTAATAGCTTTATCAAGTTCTTTGTCTGAATATTTACTCAAGGAATCTATTATTTCTATTTGAAAGTTTGTAGGCATTTCATCTTCAGTATTATCAACCTGTTTTAATCTTGGTATAATATAAGTTAATCCTATTTGAATAAGTTTTAACTTCTCATTTTGAGTCATTGAATCTATATCAATACTTGACATAGCGTCCACTATTACTTGACTTAATCTTTCTTTTATTTCTGAAGTCAGTTTGTTTGGACTTCCTTTAGGTCTTGGCATATTTTATAGTATTTTATTATATTTAGTTTTATGGAACACTTTGACCATCATAACAGCTTTAAAGATTTAGATTTAAAAAAAGGATTTAAAAAACCTTTACCCTGGATTATATTATTAATTATAGCTGTGGTGTTTTCAGTTCTCATTTATCTTGATTCATAGTATTTTATTATTTACCACACTTTTTATAATAGACTGCCCGAAGGGCACTTTTCCAATGTGATAAATTGTTTGGTATTGAATACAGTTATCCTGTATACAGAATTAAATAGTTTTTTTAAATTTTATATGAATACTTATTTAGATATGCGTCTGGAGACGCCATTAACTATAAAATTAGAACTAAATATTAGTAGATAAACATCTTACAATCATAAAGTTACAGGTTTAATTTTTAATAGTCAAGCAATAGTTTTTAACAAAAGGGGATAGTTATTAAACTTTTTATAATTGACTTTATAGAAACTCAAACTACAGATGGTTTATGAGATAAAGAAGTTTATAGTATTTATTTATATTTGAGTGGTATGGATATGGTTTCATTATTTTTTAAAATTAATTCCTGGGAAGATTTCAATAAGGCACTAGTGCCTCTTAATACAAAGCAAATGGGAGATGCTTTTGAATTACTTACTAAAGCATACTTTGAAATAGACCACAAATACAACAACTATGATAACATCTGGCTTTTATCAGAAGTTCCTAAAAAAGACCTAGAAATTATTGGTCTTGAATCAAGAGATTTAGGGGTTGACCTAATTGCAAAAAAAGGAAGTGAGTACCACGCAATTCAATGTAAATATCATACAGCTTTGAAACAAAGCGTGTTGTGAAAACTTATAAAAGTCGAAAAGAACATAGATGTCTGCCAGCTTTACTGCCAGTTTTAATCAATTTACTGCCAGTTTTTGGTATATTCGATTTTTAACCTATGGCAATTGAAAGCCAAAGTGTAGTAAAAAATAACTGAATAACACTCAACTAATACACCCTTAATTTCCTTTGTATACTTGAGTTTAAAGTAAAAAAAAAGAGTCACTATTTCTAATGACTCTTGTAGTAGCGAGAGGGAGATTTGAACTCCCGACCTCCGGGTTATGAATCCGACGCTCTAACCAACTGAGCTACCTCGCCATATTAAAATGAGCGTAAATATATAAACAAATTAACTAGACTCAAACTAAGAATAAAAAATATTTAAAATTCTTTTTTTACTTCAATTTAATCTATATATTGCTGCCTATGGATTTAAAAATAAAGTTTGAATTAGAGTTTCCGATTCAAGCCTCTGCACAGATGCTGTATCAGTATATTTCTTCAGCATCAGGTCTTTGTGAATGGTTTGCAGATGATGTTAATTCAAGAGGAGTGGTTTTTTCATTTTTTTGGGATGGTTCAGAAGAAAAAGCTCAATTAATGTCTAGTAAATCAAATTTATTTGTAAAATTTAGATGGTTAGATGATAGTGATGATCAGGATAAATGTTTTTTTGAAATACGTATTCTTGTTGATGAAATCACTAAAGATGTTTCTTTAATTGTAACAGACTTTGCTTATGATGATGAGGTTGAGGAATCAAAAATGTTATGGGATAATCAAATTTCTGATCTAAAAAAAATTGTTGGTTCTTCTTAACTGTTCATGGTCAATTATAATGGTAATTTTATAGATCAAAATAATACTGATTTAAATAATAGAGGTTTTTTATTTGGAGATTGTATTTTTGACACATTAAAAGTTGTAAATAATAATATTTTGTATTGGGAGGAGCATTATCTTAGATTAATGTCTTCAATCAGAATTCTAAGGATGGAAATTCCTGATCACTTTACACCTGAATTTTTTGAACAACAAATTTTAAAAACTAATTCAAAAATTGATAATAATTTTTCTGGTAGAGTTAGAGTATCTGTTTTTAGGTCAGGTGGAGGGTTTTATTCCCCGGAATCCTCTGTTCCCTCATATGTAATACAACCCACAATATCCAATGAAATTTTTTTTAACACTAATAATAAATCCTTTATAGTTGATTTATTTAAAGATTATTTTGTTCAACCAAATTTATTATCTAGTCTAAAAACAAATAATAAAATTTTAAATGTCATTGGCAGTATATATGCTAGCGACAATGAATTAGATAGTTGTATTTTACTCAATGACAGTAAAGATGTTGTGGAGTTTTTAAGTGGCAATATTTTTATAGTTAGCGGTTCTATAATCAAAACACCTCCTTTAAACTCCGGTTGTTTAAATGGAATCATGAGAAAGAAAATAATTGAGTTAGTTAATGTTAATTCAATTTTAAATATAGAAGAAGTTAAAATATCTCCTTTTGAATTAATGTCTTCTGATGAAATTTGGTTGACTAATTCAATTTGTGGAATTACAGCCGTTTCGGACTATAGAAATAAGAAATTCTATAACATAATAGCTAACCAACTTATTAATTTACTTAATTTTAATATAAAGACCTCTTAATTGTGGTTAGGGTTATCTGGGGAATTAGACCATATCAAATATTCTCCTCCTAAATCAATTAATTTTTCTTTCCAAATATTGTCCACATTGTTAAACACTAAATTTTTATTGATTTCGTTTTCTGCTAATATCCATGAAGATGAACTAATTTCAGTTTCTAATTGAGATTCTTCCCATCCGGAATAACCAAGAAAAAATTTAATCTGACTTTCTTTAATTTGATCATTATTTATTAATTCTATGATTTTGTTAAAATCTCCTCCCCAATAAATATTATTTTTTATTTTTATGCTTCCTGGAATTATTTCTGGATAACAATGAATGAAATATAAATTTTCTTTTTCAACAGGTCCTCCATTATATATAGAAAAATCATGTTTTAATTCAGGAATTAGTATAGATGATGTGTATTTTAATTTTTTGTTTAATATAAAGCCAACTGATCCTGTTTTAGTGTGATTCACAATCAAAATAACTGATCGATTAAAATTAATATCTCCGATCATGGAAGGTTCCGCAAAAAGTAAATTTCCTTTTTTAATATTGTTCAATATATTTAAATAATAATCACTAATTAAATTTAGTTATTTTAATTAACTATGAAAGACGTTGATAATGAAAATTCTTATAACCGTTAATAAATTCTAAATAACTCATTCTTTTTTTTCCTTCTAATTGAAGCTCTAATACTTCTAAAAAACCGTCATAGGTGATGATTTTGATAGTATTATTTTTAATTATTATTGTGCCTGATAAGTTTTCCTTGCTATTTTTTTCTTTATGAAAAATAACTTCAAATATTTTTAATATTTTATTGCTTTTTTCATCCCTTGTCCAAGCTGATGGATAAGGAGATAAGCCTCTTATTAAATTAAATATAGATTGCCCAGAATTTTTCCAATCAATTTTGGTATTATTTTTATTAAGTTTTGGAGCTATTAATAGCTTTTCAGAATTAGTTTGTTTGATTGATTTAAAATCATTTTTTTCAATAATTTTTAAAGTAGAGACAAGTAAATTACTTCCCCTCGATTTTAGTTTTTCATATAGTTGTCCAGTGTTTTCTTTACAATTAATTTTTAACTTAGATTGTTCGATTATATTTCCAAAGTCAATTTTTTCATTTATAAAAAATGTTGTGACACCTGTCTCGCTTAATCCATTTATTATCGCCCAATGTATGGGAGCTGCTCCTCTTAATTGTGGTAAAAGCGAAGCATGTAAATTGATTGTACCTTTTTCAGGAATTTCCCAAACAGTTTTTGGAAGCATTCTAAATGCTACAACAACAAAAATATCAGCATTTATAGATTTTAACTCATTTATAAATTTCTCATCCTTAAGGTTAATTGGTTGTAATAGTTTTATGCTGTTATTAATAGCATACTTTTTTACTTCTGATTGAATTATCTTCTTACCTCTTCCGGCTGCTCTATCTGGTGCTGTTATTACTGCTTTTATTTCATGATTAGAATTAATAAGAAAATCTAAGCATCCTACTGCAAAATCAGGAGTTCCCATGAAAACAATTTTTAATTTGTTCATTTTACTTTATTATTTCTAAAATTTTTTCAACTCTCTCATTTAATGTTCCTTTATTTAGTATAATCGGATTCATCTTGAACAAATCATATACTTTAATTATTTCTTTATAAATCTTGGTAGCTTCTTCAAAGCTTTCGTATCTAACATCATCTTGAACGTAAATTTCTTTCCATGGTGGAAGCACAATAACTTTGTTATATTTTATTTTTTTAACTTTTGTAATGAGTTCTTTAGAGTATTTAATTTTAATATAGTTTAGGTATGCTAATACATCATGAACCCCTCTATCATAAAATGTATTATTAAAATTCTGATTTTTATTAAATTGATTAACTCTCAATTCTAATAGTTTTTCACTAAAATTTAATGGATTTTTTAAAAACAGCTGATCAATTCCGTTTTCTTTCCCCTCTTGAGTTAAACTTCTCACAATTTCATGTTCACAATTATAATTTTCATTTTCTAATTCATTGATTATTGATGTTTTGCCAGAACCTGGCCCTCCAGTAATTAATATTTTACATTCGTTATTCATGAGATGCAAATTAAGCAATTAATAAAACTTTATACATATATTTGAGCTCATGTCAAAAGATAGCAAAGATTTTTACATTAGGCTAGAAAAACAACTTCTAGAATCGTCTAGTTGGCCTTCTATTTATAAATATAAATTTATTCTTAAATCTGATAAAAATTCTATTGATCAATTGAAATCAATGTTTATAGATATTAATGCAAATATTTCTACAAAATCTTCATCTTCTAATAAATTTACTAGTATAACTATTACAGCAAACATGAAATCACCCTCATTTGTAATAGAAAAATATAAATTAGCTTCAAAAATTGATGGAATAATTTCTTTGTGATTAAATTTCATTAAATTTGTTTAACTTGATTAATAAATCACCCCTATTTTGATTGAAAATTTACAATACAATACAGAGCGTACTAAGCTCATTATTCCTGAGTATGGAAGACACCTTCATAAAATGATTGATCAAGCTTTGGCTTGTGAGGATAGAAATGAAAGAAACAATATAGCTAAAGCTATTATTGGAGTTATGGGTAATATGAATCCGCATTTAAGAGATGTACCAGACTTCCAACACAAGCTGTGGGATCAATTGTTTATTATGTCTGATTTTAATCTTGATGTAGATTCACCATATCCTATACCTTTAAAGGAAGTCTTTCTAGAAAGACCAGATAAGTTAGGTTATCCTCAAAACTTTCCAAAATACAGGTTTTATGGAAATAATATTAAAAGAATGGTTGATGTAGCTGTTAAATGGGAGGAAGGGGATATGAAAAAGCAATTGGTGTATGTGATTGCTAATCATATGAAAAAATGTTTTCTTAATTGGAACAAAGACACCGTTGAAGATGATGTGATTTATAAACATTTACTAGAACTTTCTGGTGGTTTAATTATTTTAACTTCAAAGGATAAACCCTTATCGGATTCTCATAATCTAATAAAGCTAACTAACAAAAAGTTTACTAAAACACCTGTAAATAAAAACAATAAAAAACCTTATCGCAATTTTAAAAAGCGAAACAATAATTAAAAGTCAATAGTTATATGGGGACCTTTTCAATTGAAGGCGGTTTTAAACTAAAAGGAGATATTCATCCACAAGGAGCTAAGAATGAAGCCTTACAGGTTATTTGCGCTTGTTTATTAACAAGTGAAGAAGTTGTAATTGACAATATTCCACAAATAATAGATGTAATTAAATTAATAGACTTATTATCTTCTTTCGGGGTTAAAACTCATAAGATATCTAAAAATAAATACTCTTTTAGAGCCGATGATGTTGATGTTGATTATCTGAAATCTGACTCATTTAAAGCGAAGGGTAGTAGCTTAAGAGGGTCTATAATGATTGTTGGCCCACTATTATCTAGGTTTGGAAAAGGGTATATCCCTAAGCCTGGAGGAGATAAAATAGGTAGAAGAAGGTTAGACACTCACTTTCTTGGATTAATTAAATTGGGAGCATCATTTAGATACAATAAAGAAGAATATTTTTATGGAGTAGAGTCTAAAAGATTGAAAGGTGCTTTTGTTTTATTAGACCAGGCTTCTGTAACCGGCACAGCTAATGTCCTTATGGCCTCTGTTTTAGCTAAAGGTAAAACAGAAATATATAACGCCGCTTGTGAGCCATATATTCAACAGCTTTGTAAAATGTTAATCAGCATGGGAGCTGATATTTCAGGAATTGGTTCAAATTTGTTAGTAATCAATGGAGTAGAATCTTTAGGAGGATGTAAGCATAAGGTCCTTCCAGATATGATAGAAATAGGTAGTTGGATAGGGATGGCAGCTATGACAAAAAGTGAAATTACAATTAAGAATGTGAGTTGGGAAAATTTGGGACAAATTCCAGATGTTTTTCGAAAATTAGGAATAACAATTATAAGAAAAGGAGATGATATATACATACCTGAACATTTAGATGGATATGAAATCCAAAATTACATAGATGGCTCTGTATTGACTGTTTCTGATGCTCCTTGGCCAGGTTTTACACCTGATTTGTTGAGTATTGTTTTGGTTGTATCTACTCAAGCAAGAGGAAGTGTTTTAATTCATCAAAAAATGTTTGAAAGTAGATTATTTTTTGTTGATAAACTTATAGATATGGGAGCAAAAATTATTCTTTGTGATCCGCATAGGGCTACTGTAATTGGACATGACTTTAAGTCTAAACTTAAAGCTACTACTATGGTTTCACCTGACATTAGAGCAGGAATTTCTTTATTAATCGCTGCACTTTCAGCTAAAGGAACTAGTATTATCCATAATATTGAGCAAATTGATAGAGGCTATGAAAATATTGATCAGAGACTATTGGCTCTAGGTGCAAAAATCAAAAGACTTTAGTTATCTTTTACTTATTTTATTTCCAGAAATAGATTTTTGTCTGCTGCATTTAAATCTGCTGATTTCAGAATTTCTTTTCTTTAAATGTTTTTGACTTACTCCACTATTCACTCTTTTTCGCCACCTTTTAAAACTAGATTCTTTTAGATTACTTCTCATTAATTTAATAACATCTTTTTCAGCTAAATTGAATTGGAACAGAATAGCTTCAAAGGGAGTTCTGTCTTCCCATGCCATTTCAATTACTCGATCAATTTGAACAGTATTAAGTTTTAACATACTATAGTTTGGTTATGAAATTATCTGCATCAATTAGTAATTTTTCTTTTTTTAATGAATCCATTTTGTCAAAAGTACTTATAAGCATTCTCATTCTAGGATTTTTACTAAAAAATGCTCTTTGTTTATCCATAAATGACCAAAAAAGTCCGTCCCATACTTCACTCCATTCACCTTTTTTATAATCACTCATTTTAATAATATAATTGCTACTGCTTATATATGGTTTTGTTGACATTAATCCTCCGTCTGCAAACTGACTCATACCGTAAACGTTCGGAACCATCACCCAATCATAAGAATCAATAAATAATTCCATAAACCATCTATAAACCTCGTCAGGATCGAATTCACATAAAACCATAAAATTCCCTAATATCATTAATCTTTCTATATGATTAGCATATCCAGTTTTATTTATCTTTTTAATGGTATCATCAACAGGGTCAATCCCAGTAGATCCGTCATAGAAAGATTTTGGAATTTTTCTTTTAAATCCCCAATAATTTTTTGATCTTTCCTCACTTCCCTTAGAAACATATACTCCTCTTATAAATTCTCTCCAACCAATTATTTGTCTTATAAAACCTTCAGCTGAATTTAATGGAATATTGTTTTTTTTATAAAAAGCTAAAGAAGTTTTTAATATATATTTTGGTTCTAGAAGACCTGAGTTAATAAGCGGAGACAGAATACTGTGATTTATAATTGACTCTTTGATTAGAACTGCATCTTCGTATATCCCAAATTCATCGAATCTAGTATTTAAAAAATTATTAAACCAAATTTTAGCTGATTTGAATTCAGTAGGATACATTTGAATATTACTCAATTCTCCAATATTTGTTGAAAAATATTTCGATGTATACTCCTTAGAATATAAGTGGTTGGGACTTTTGATATTTGAATAATCGATTTCAGGTGTATTTTTATTTTTAGGAAATTTCTTTCTATTCATCTCATCATAAGTCCATTTTCCACCAACAGGTTTTTTTTCTTGATCTAGAAGAACATTAAGTTTATTTCTTTGATTTTTGTAAAAAGACGTTTGGTAAAGTTTTTTTTTGGTTGGACTGAAAAAGGGAAGCAGTTCATCTTTTTTATTTATAAAAAGAGAATTTTCATAGAGTTTTATTTCAATATCCTCTTTTTTGCAAGTTCCTAAAATTCTTTTTTCAAGCCAATTATCTACTGGGTCATAAATATTTATTTGTTTAGCTTCTGTGTTTTTTAAAAATACTCTTATGTCGGATTGGTCGTTAAAAGAATCAACATAAATTACCTTTAGACCTTTTTCAATTAAATAATTAAAATAGTTTTTCATAGAATCTCTATGAAATAATATTTTTTGCTTGTGAAAATTATATTGTTTAAAGAACAAGTATTCTTCAATTAAATATATAGGTTTTTGATTGTCAATTAGTAAGCTATTTTCAAAAAGTTGGTTCGGAAAAATTATATTTATACTATTCAATTGTTTAAAGCTTTTTTATAGGTAATTAAACATCTTTCTCTGGCTTCTTTATGATCAACAATATATTTCACATATTGATTAGTGTTAAATTCTGGCACCCATTTTTTCACATAACTTAATTGCTTGTCAAATTTCTTTATCTGCTCGTGAGGGTTAAAAATCCTAAAATATGGCGAAGCATCAACTCCACAACCCGCTACCCATTGCCAATTACCTACATTGCTAGCCGTTTCATAATCATACAATTTTTCAGCAAAGTATGCCTCTCCCCACCTCCAATCAATCAATAGATGCTTACATAAAAAACTTCCAACTAACATTCTCACTCTATTATGCATAAAACCTGTTTTGTTCAACTCTCTCATCCCTGCGTCAACTAACAGGTACCCTGTTTCACCTTTACACCATTTTTTAAATTGTATCTCATTATTAATCCATTCAATTCTGTCATATTTAGGCTTAAAACTTTTTGTGACTGTATTAGGATAATGAAATAGTATTTGTTGAAAAAACTCTCTCCATATTAATTCTTTTAAAAACGTGATATTTTGTGATAATTTAGCTTTTTTAATCATTTCTCTTGTACTAATTGTGCCAAATCTGAGATGTAATCCAATTTTTGATGTACCATTAATTGATGGGAAATTTCTAGTTTTTTCGTAGTCTTCAATTACTTGATTAGATAGATTGATTTCTAACGGTTTCAAATTATTTTTTTTAAACCCAATTTCTTTAATTGAAATATTGGCTTTTTCTCCTATCCATAAATTTTTAAGATTTTTTTCTGAATCAAAATATTCGATATTGATTTCAGATATTTTTAACATCCATTTTCTTGAATATGGAGTATAAACCTTATATGGTGTATTATCATTTTTGACTATTTCGAACTTTTCAAAGAGAACATGGTCTTTATAGCTTTTGAATTCTATATTTTTGGATTCAAGAAGTTCTTGTATTTTATTATCTCTATTTATTGAATAAGGTGTATAATCATTATTAGTATACACTTTAGAAATATTATACTTTTTAATTAAATCTAAGAAAACATCTAGCGGCTTTCCATAATAGATTGATACTGACTTATTTTTTTTATTTAGTATTCTATTAATATCTTCTAATGAGGATTGAATAAAATCTAGTCTATGATCAGAGCTGTTAAGTTTATCCAATGTATTTTTATCATAAATAAAAATAGGAAGGACTTTGGAATTGTTTTTTAAAGAATGATAAAGTCCGGTATTATCATTTAAGCGAAGGTCTCTTCTAAACCAAAAAATTGCAATTTTATCTTTCAATTAGATGTATTGAGTGTAGACATTCCTCCGTCAACCCCTAATATTTGCCCTGTAACCCAAGAACTTTCGTCACTTAATAAAAAAGCAGTTGAATTTGCTATATCTTCTGGGTTCCCTGGTCTTTTAAGTGGATGTCTATTTCCAACTTTTTCTTTTTTAATATCATTGTTTAAAAACTTATCAGCAAGTGGTGTATTTGTTAATGAAGGTGCTATTACATTTACTCGAATGCTAGGGGCACTCTCAGCAGCTAAAGATTTAGCAAAACCTTCAATTGCCCCTTTTGAAGCTGAAACACTTGTATGAAAGGGCATCCCTACTTTAACAGCAACAGTGCTAAATAAAACTACACTTGCATTATTTGATTTTTTTAAATTATTCAGTACTTTTTGAAGAGTTTTCACCATTGATAAAAAATTTATATTCAAATCCTCTTCAAAAACATTAATTTTTAAGCTTCTAAAAGGTCTTAAATTAATACTGCCTGGAAAGTAGGCGAAACCATGTAAGTTTTCTGGAATTAAATCAGTATTTAATTCGTCATTTAGTACATCAAATTTTATGTGTGTTACATTTAAATCTAAAAGATTTTCATTAGATCTCGAAGCAACAATAACATTGTGTTTTTCATGTAATAGTTTAATCGTGGCTAGACCAATCCCAGACGAGCCCCCAATAAATAAGATATTTTTTTTCATAATTAATTTTAAAGTTCCCCAAATAATTCTTTAAGCTTATTCTCTCTGTATTTGAAAATTTGTTTCAGTTTGTTTTTCACTATAATTGGATGAGCTATTTGGCCTATAATTCCAAAAGGTATTTTGTAGTCTATGATATCTTCCATTTCTACTCCTCCATCAATTTTTTTTATAAAATGTTTATGGTGCCATAAAGCATATGGTCCGAACCTTTGTTCATCTACAAAATACTCTTTGTCCTTAACATGTGTGATTTCTGTAACCCATTTAGTAGATATTCCAAGCATAGGAGTAACTTTGTATTGAATAATTTGACCTGCAAATATTGATCGATCAGCCCCACTTAATATTCTGAAATTCATATATTTTGGAGTGATTTCTTTTAAGTTTTTTGGATTGCTTAAAAATTCCCAAGCTTTGTCAACTGATATAGGAAGTTTTTGTTTAGTTTTAATTTGATATAATTTCAATCTAATAATTTTATAATGCTAAATTAATAGTTTTACAAATCCACTCAACCATATATCATGTTTTTTTTATTGAATATATTAACAATAATATATTCATTGAAGCTAATTAGGTTTTTGAATAATTTTTTGAATTATAATGGCTGATGTTATTGTAACAAACGCTCCAATAAAGTTTAACCATAAATATCCAATGGTAGCAAAACCGTAAATAAGAAATATAAATGTTTGAGAAATGCATGCGGAATAAAAAACTGCATTTCCTTTAATTTTTTTAAAAAAGAATGCAACTAAAAATATTCCTAAAATTGTTCCATAAAATATAGAACCAATAAGATTTACTAGTTGAATTAAATTTTCAAATAATGTTCCAAAACTAGCAAAAATTATAGCTATAATTCCCCACATTATAGTGAACCACTTAGAAGCTTTTAAATAATGTGTTTCACTTTTAAATTCTGTGTGATTTCTTTTGTACAGGTCTATTACAGTTGTAGTTGAGAGTGCATTTAGCTCAGAAGCAGTAGATGACATCGCTGCACTTAGTATAACAGCTAGAAGTAAACCTATGATTCCTTTTGGTAAAAAATTTAAAATAAAATAAATGAAGACATAATCTTTGTCATTAGTTTCTAAAACTGGATTTTTTTCAGCTACTATTTCTTTAATGTTATTTCTACTATTTTTCTCTAATAATTGTAACTCAATAATTTTGTTTTCAATCTCAAGAGTTTTATTACCACCATTTTTTAGTTTCACATAACTATACTGCAAGTTTTTTTTGTCATTTTTAATTTTTATATAATTTTCTTTTTGAATTATGTAATTAGGGTCTCTAGATTGTTCCAGATAATCAATAACCTGAGGATTAAAATTAATTGGAGCTGGATTGAATTCAAAAAAAACAAAAACCATTACACCTACTAATAGAATAAAAAACTGCATTGGTATTTTTAAAACTGCATTAAACATTAATCCTAATTGACTCTCTCTAACAGACTTTCCAGAAAGGTACCTTTGGACTTGACTCTGATCAGTTCCAAAATATGAAAGAGCTAAAAATAATCCACCAGTAATACCACTCCAAAATGTATATCTTTCATTTATATCAAATGAAAAATCTAAAACTTTCATTTTACCACCAATTCCAGCTATATCAATAGCATTTGAGAAATTAATATCTTCAGGTAATGAGTTTAATATGATAAAAAATGCGATGAACATTCCACTCATAATCACAAACATTTGTTGTTTTTGTGTGATACTCACAGCTTTAGTTCCTCCGCTTACTGTATAAATAATTACCAAAATTCCAATGGTAACGTTTAATAATTTTAGATCCCAACCTAATATTGTAGAGAGTATAATTGCAGGTGCAAATATTGTTATACCAGCAGCTAACCCTCTTTGAATTAAAAACAGTAATGCCGCGAGAGTTCTTGTTTTTAGATCAAAACGTTGTTCCAAAAACTCATAAGCTGTGTAAACTTTTAGTTTATGATATATAGGTATGAAAACCATACAAATTACTATAATTGCTAATGGTAACCCAAAGTAAAACTGAACAAATCCCATTCCATCGTGAAATGCTTGTCCAGGAGTAGACAAGAATGTGATAGCGCTTGCTTGCGTAGCCATAACTGATAATCCAATGGTCCACCAGTTAGAAGAACTACCCCCTTTTAAATGATCTTTTAAAGAGTCGAATTTTCTTGTTTTTATAACTCCGTAGGCTACTATAAAAATCAAAGTTCCAGAAAGAATTAGCCAATCGATTCCTGCCATTTTTATGAGAATTTAATTGTTAGTAACCAAAAACAAAAGACATATATAACATTAGCTACAATAATAATAGTATATGATTTATCCCATTTAAACATTATCTATAATTTCATCTTATTAATTGTTTTACAAAACAAGCTAGTTGGGAAACCTAAAACATTATTATAACATCCTTCTATTCTTGAAACCCCTAGATATCCAATGTAATCTTGTATTCCATAACTTCCAGCTCTATCCAGCACGTCATAATTAGTTGCGTAATATGCTATATCATTATTACTTAATTTTTCAAAATAAACCTTAGTTGATTCATTAATTATTATTTGAGTTTCATTAGTTGAAATGCAGACTGATGAAATGACTTCATGGAAATTATTATTTAAATATTTTATCATATTAACAGCTTCATTTCGATTTTTTGGTTTTCCTAAAGCGGAGTTATTAAACCATACGATAGTGTCTGCAGTAATTAATAATTCATTCTTTTTTAATAATTTTTTTAATTGAATAGATTTTTTTTTCGCTAAATAATCTGTGATTTCATGTTTATTTAATTTTTCAGGATAAGATTCATCAACTTCTTGAGCAATGAATTCAAACTTGACTTTAAGTCCATTTAACAATTCGTGTCTTCTTTTAGAACCCGATGCTAGTAAAACTTTGTATTTTTCTAATTTCTTAAAAAACATAAATTTTAAATATTCTGATTAAATTTATTTAAAATCCATTTACCTTGAACTTTTAAAACCTGCTCGATTATATCTCGAACACATCCATTTCCTCCTTTATGCGGAGATACATAGTCACTAATATTTCTAACCTCAGGAACAGCATCATTTGGACAGGTTTTTAATTCCACAAGATTCATAGGCTCTAAATCAGGTAAATCATCACCCATATAGACTGTTTCCTTTAATGAAATGTTCTTAGTTTTAGCGAAATCAGTTAGATCTTTAGACTTGTTCTTAGAGCCAAGAAATATATTTTCAACTCCTAATCTATTTAATCTTGCGCGGACACCATCGTTATTTGCTCCTGATATAATTGCAATATTGTATCCGTTTTCAATTGCGAGTTTTACTGCAATTCCATCTTTAGTATTAAAGCACCTAGATTCTTTTCCGTTTGAATCAACTATAATCAAACCGTCTGTAAACACTCCATCAACGTCAAATATGAAATTTTTTATTTTATGCAATTTTTCTTTATAGTTCATGATTTGATTTTATTATTTCTTCGGTTATTTTTTTGTAAATATCAAAGTGCTTAGTTTCTTTTAGTAAAATTAAGTGTTTTTCAACTGTTATTTGATCATTTCTTTTAGCAGGCCCTGTTTGTGCTTCTTTAAATTTTAAATACTGAGTTTTTTTAGATGTTTCTAAAATTAAAGGTTTTAAAATATTTGGATCAATATTATTGGCTTCTAAAATTTCTTCAGCGATTACGTTCATGTGATTAGAGAAGTTATTAGCAAAAACTGCGGATATATGTATGGATAGTCTTTGTTTACTATTGCATTCTATTACCTTTTTTGATAAAATAGAGCTAAGTTCTTTGATTCTGATTAATTCTTCATTTGTACTAGCTTCTACTATAATAGGTATGTTGTTAAAATCTACTTGACTGTTTAAACTAAATGTCTGAAGAGGATATAACACTCCGTGTTTTTTATGCTTTAACAAACAGTTCATGTCTGTAGAACCAGATGAATGAATAACTATGCTTTTATCATTAATATTCAATTGACTGTTAACAGATCCAATAGCATTATCTGAAACACAAATAAGGTATATATCGGCAGATTGAATTTTACTTATATTATTTGAGTAAGAAATGGATTTGTTAAAATATTCAGGAATACTATTTTTTCTCCCACAAATTTCTATTAAACGAAGATTGTTTTTTTTTAAAATCACTTCACTGAAATGATACGACACATTACCAGTTCCTATAATTATGATATTTATCATTTTGTAAAAATACAAATAATGTATTATGATGATGAACTAGATTTTTTTTTTAATTTTGTAAAAAAAATTATAATGACAAATAGAACTTTCACAATGATAAAACCTGATGCTGTTGAAAATGGACACATAGGAGCAATACTTGAAAAAATTAATTCAGCAGGATTTAAAATTATTGCTATGAAATTAACTGAGCTTAGTTTAGATAAAGCTCAAAATTTCTATAAGGAACATAGTGAACGTCCTTTTTTTAATGAACTAGTTACTTTTATGAGTAGAGGAGCAATTGTTGCTGCTATTTTAGAAAAAGATAATGCAGTTGAAGATTTTAGAGAACTGATTGGGTCTACAAATCCATCTGAAGCCAAACAGGGTAGTATAAGAAACTTATTTGCTACATCAATGGGTGAAAATGCTGTCCATGGTTCTGACAGTGACGAAAATGCCATGATTGAAGGTGCTTTCCATTTTTCAAATGAAGAAATTTTATCTTAAAACTATTTTAGTTATAATTTCATTTCCTATTTCTTTATTTATTAGGTCTACTATTTTTTGTTTACCATAGCTAAGTTCTTGTCTTAAAACTGAAGATGATAGACTTATATAGAGTGTTTTATTTTTCAAATTCACCTCATTTGTATAAGAATTGACATTTGAACCCATTGTCTTTTCCCAAAGTTTTTGAACTTTAATATTATTTAAACCTGAGTTCAAGGAGTTTGATCCTGAAATCATATTATCTAAAATTGTTTTAATACTTTTTGATTTAAAATTCCTTTTCATAGTTCAAATATTTTATATGAAGAGTCAATTTTCTTTATTATGTTTTCAGTTCTATTATAATCTGTATCCGAAATAAAAATCTGTCCAAATTCATCATTGTTTACTAACTGTATGAGTTGTTTAACTCTGTTGTTATCTAGTTTATCAAAAATATCGTCTAAAAGTAGTATTGGAGATGAGTTTAATTCAACTTTTAAATAATCAAATTGAGCTAACTTTAATGCTATCAAAAACGATTTTTGTTGACCTTGACTTCCAAATTTTTTGATTGGAAATTGATCAATTTCAAAATTTAAATCATCCTTATGTATTCCACAACTTGTATACTGAAGAACTCTGTCTTTTTCAACACTGTTCATAAGTAAAAAATTCAATGATTCATGATTAAGATGACTCTCGTAGGAAATATTAACAGATTCTTTGTTTTGACTAATCGAATTATATCTTTTTATAAAGACTGGAACAAAAATTTTAAAAAAATCTAATCTAGTTTTATGAATAGGTACACTTAGTTCAGACAATTGATCGTCATAGACTTTAAGAATTTCTAGATCAAAAGTTTGTTTTTTCTTAAAGAATTTTAATAATGCATTTCTTTGAGACAGCACTTTTTGATAAGTAATTATTTGAGTTAAGTAGGTTTTATTATTTTGAGAAATAACATTATCAATAAACTTTCTTCTGTTAGAACTGCCTTCCTGAATTAAATCTCTATCGTAGGGAGAAATCATAACAACAGGGATAAGTCCAATATGATCTGAAAATTTTTTATAAATCTTACCATTTCTTTTTAATGTTTTTTTTTGGCCTTTTTTTAAGCTGCAAATAATATTTTCACTTTTATCCCCTTTACTAAAATCACCTTCTATAAGCATAAATTCAGCATTATGATTTATTGTTTGAGAGCTTAGTGAGTGAAAGTAGCTTTTGCTCATAGCTAAATGATATATCGAATCTAGTACATTGGTTTTTCCAACACCATTATTGCCAACAAAGCAGTTTATCTTACAGTCTAGCATAAAATCTTTTGATAAAATATTTTTATAATTTATCAATGATAATTTGTTAAGAATTAAAGATTTCATTATTAATTTTGAGTGCTATTATTGAACTTTATGCAAATTATATAAAAATAATTAGTTTTTTCTCCTAAATCATTGGAATAAATTTTATTTTTACCTCAATTATTAAAATTAACATGGCAACTTATAACAAAAAAGGATTTAAATCTAAGTCAAATAAAATTGATTCTGACAAAAATAAAAGTACAACAGCTGAAGTTTTTGAAACGTTGGACCAAAGCGCATCTAGATCAGAAAAAATTGTTGCAAAATATCAAAACTATATTATAGGTTTAGTAGGATTAACTGTTTTAGTAGTGCTAGGTTATTTAGGTTATTCAAAAATGATATTAGAGCCAAAATCTAGTGAAGCAAATAATGAACTTTTTACAGCGCAAAATTATTTCAATCAAGCATTAATTAACTCTAATAAAAGTGATTCTTTATTTTTATTATCTCTTAATGGAGCTGATGGAAAGTATGGTTTTTTAGATATTATAAGTAATTATTCTGGAACTGATGCTTCAAATATCTCTATTTACAGTGCAGGGATGGCGTATTATCATTTAAATGATTTTAAAAAGTCTATAGAGTATTTAAAAGACTTCGACAGCGATGATGAAATCTTGAAAGCTTTAGCCATAGGTTCTATTGGAGATTCATTTGCTGAGCTTGATCAATTAGATGATGCTTTAGAATCTTATAGGTCTGCTGCAAATTCAAGTTCAAATGACTTTACAGCTCCAAAGTTTTTATTAAAAGCAGGTAATATTGCTACTTTACTTGGAAATAAAAAAGCTGCTTTAAATTATTATGAATCGATAAAAGTAGATTACCCGAAATCTGCTGAATCATTTTTAATAGATATCCAAATAGAAAAAAACTCTTTATAAAATAATCATGTCATCAGCTTTCAATAATCTAAATAATATTGCTTTAAGTAAAATACCTGATGCTACTAATTTAAAATTTGGAATTGCTATTTCAAAATGGAATAAAGAAGTGACAGATGGTTTACTAAACGGCTGTATTAGCCTTTTAAAGGCTAAAGGAGTTTTAGATGACAATATTATTATATCACGTGTGCCTGGAAGTTTTGAACTTATTTATGCTAGTAAAAAATTACAATTACAAGACGTTAATTCTGTGATTGCAATTGGTAGTGTAATAAGAGGAGAAACTATGCATTTTGATTTTATATGTAATGCAACTTCTCTTGGCATTAAAGACTTAAATGTTTCTGGTAAATGTCCTGTAATTTTTTGTGTTTTAACAGATGACAATATCCAACAATCTGTTGATAGGAGTGGAGGCAAATATGGAAACAAAGGTTCTGAAGCCGCGATTGCAGCTATTGAGATGGCTATTATTTAAAATATTTTTTTGGAACAACTAGCATTCCAAAACATTCACCTTTCTCTTTTCCTATATGTTTGTGATGAATCTTGTGTGCTCTTCTAAGTCCTTTAGCATATTTATTATCAATATTTCTTAATATTTTAATTCTTTGGTGAATAAAAACATCATGAACAGTGAAGTATGCAACACCATATAGAAAAATACCTATTCCAATAGGAAGGCCATACCAAAAGTCTAACTCTCCCCACAACACTACAAAGAATATACTGATTGCAGCATATTTAACTCCAAAAAGATCATTTCTTTCAAACTTAGAATTATGATCTTTTTTGTGGTGATCTTTATGAAGGTACCAAAGAAAACCGTGCATTATATATTTATGTGAAAACCATGCCATGAATTCCATTAAGCAAAATGTAAGTATTAAAGTCGAAATCCATAAAAAAGTATTCATTTTATAAAATATTTAATCTGTATCTAACATAGGACCTAGCTAGAACATTGATTTTTTGATAATTAGGCACCCTTATTCTACTGTTTTTAATTTTTAAAGGGTCAGTTTTCCTTAGCTTATTAAGAAGTTTTAAGTAATATTTATATGCTGTATAGACTCCAAATCTTGCTGATGATGGCAGCAATAATATTCCTTTTAATGCATTCGAAAAATCTCTATCAATTTCGTTTAAAATAAATTGTTTTGATTCTTCATCAAACTTATCAATATTTAAGTTAGGAAAATATGATCTATTTAGACTTTCATGGTCTGCCTTAAGGTCTCTAAGGAAATTTACTTTTTGGAATGCCGACCCTAGAGACATAGCAAATGGTTTTAATTGATCGAATTTATCTTCATCTCCACTTACAAAAACTTTAAGACACATAAGACCTACTACGTCTGCAGAGCCATAAATATACTCATCAAATTCCTGCTTGCTTAAATATGTTTTTTTGTCTAAATCCCATCTCATGCTTTTTAAAAAACTATTTACTAATTCAATATTTATTTCATATTTTAATAATGTTTTTTGAAAAGAATTTAAAATTGGGTTTAAACTTATTTTGTTAGTTATTGAATATGTTAATTCTTTTTCAAAATTATCAAGTAACTCTTCTTTATTATATTCGTGAAAGCTATCAACTATCTCATCAGCAAATCTAACAAAGCCATAGATATTATAAATATCTTGTCTAATTGATGGTGATAACATTCTAGTGGCTAGTGAAAAGGATGTACTGTAAGACTCCGTCACAGACTTAGAGCACATTTCAGAAACCTCATCAAATATTTTTTTCATTTTTTATAATTAAGTCAGCTACCAGTTTTCCAGAAACAATTGCTGGTGGAACTCCAGGACCAGGAACAGTTAATTGACCGCTAAAGTACAAATTTTTAACTTTTCTGCTTCTTAATTTAGGCCTTAAAAAGGCAGTTTGCATTAATGTGTTAGCTAAGCCATAAGCATTTCCTCCATAGGAATTATATTCTTTTTCAAAATCATTAACACAAAAACTTTTTTTAAATAGAATATTTTTTTTTAATTTTTCACCCGTTAGCTTTTCTAGTCTTTCCATTATAATATCGAAATATTTTCCCCTTATATCTTCATTATCTTCTAAGTTTGTTGCAATTGGTATCAAAAAGAATCCATTTTCACAATCTTTTGGTGCGGTATTTGGGTTTGTAATTGAAGTAAAGTTTGCGTAAAAAAGAGGATCTTTTGTCCATTTAGGATGATCATAAATATCTTGTGCATGTTTTTCAAAGTCTGTATCGAAGAATAGATTGTGATGTGCAACGTTTGGAACTTTTTTATTGAATCCAACATAAAATAAAAGGGAAGAAGGAGCCCAAGTTTTTTTAGACCAGTATTTGTCAGTGTATTGTCGGTATTTTTCATCTAATAGACTTTCAGTATGAGCATAATCCGCTCCAGAAATAATTAAACTACAATCATGTTTAATTCCATTAATTACAATTGCATCAACTTCATTATTTGTAACCTCAATTGAATCTACATTAGAATTTATTAAAAATTTAATACCTAATGATTCTCCGAGTTTTACCATTGAGCTAACTACATCAAAAAAACCATTTTTTGGTTGCCATGTTCCTAATCCAAAATCTGCATAATTCATAAAGCTATAAAATGCAGGAGTGTTTGAAGCTTTTGCTCCTAAGAATAAAACAGGGAATTCAAGTATTGCTTTTAACCTATGGCTTTTGAAACCTTTTCTAACTTCTCTTCTAATATTACTAATGAATGATTTTACTTTAAAAATGGTTTTCTTAGTAATAAGTTCTAAAGGAGAAATTCCTGGCATTTTATATAACATATCTTTCACTGCTATATCATAATTATTTTTGGCTTCGTCCATGAACTTTTGTAATTGAACAGAACTCCCTTTTTCTTCTTTTTCAAATATTTCTTTAATTTTGTCTAAAGAGTCTGCAATAGAAATAGAATCATTTTCTCCAAAGAATACTTTATAAGCTGGATTTAATTTCTCTAGTTCATAGAAATCAGATCTACTTTTATTGAAATCTTCAAAAAATCTATCAAATACATCTGGCATCCAATACCAGCTTGGCCCCATATCAAATGTAAATCCATCTTTTTTGAATTGTCTTGCTCTTCCTCCTAGTGAACTATTTTTTTCTATAACTGTAACGTTATAACCGACTTTAGCTAAGTAACAAGAAGCGGATAATGACGAAAATCCAGATCCAATTATGAAAATATTTTTATTCATTATGTGTATTTAAGGCAATAACAGTGTGCGCACGAGAGGATTTGAACCTCCACGGGATATTATTCCCACTAGGCCCTCAACCTAGCGCGTCTACCAATTCCGCCACGTGCGCAGAACTTTAATGTGACCTGGCTGGGGCTCGAACCCAGGACCCTCTCCTTAAAAGGGAGATGCTCTACCAGCTGAGCTACCAGGTCTCAGTGATTTGGCTGGGGTTCGAACCCAGGACCCTCTCCTTAAAAGGGAGATGCTCTACCAGCTGAGCTACCAAATCTTAATTATATTTTTAATGGATGCAAATATAGGTTCAATAAATTTATTAATCAAAGAGAATTTCTTATAAATTTGTTGAATTATATATATTTATTTTGGAAAAACATTCTCTTACTATTAACTCTCATATAATCCTTATTGGATACATGGGTTGTGGAAAGTCATCTGTGGCGAAATACATTGCTAATTTTGCAGACTTAAAGCATATTGACCTTGATGAATATATAGTAAATAAAAAGAGTAGAAGCATTTCAGATATCTTTAATTTAAGTGGTGAATTAGAATTTAGAAAAATTGAACGTGCTTGTTTAATAGAATTGCTGAACTCTAAAGAAAAATTAATTTTATCATTGGGCGGTGGAACTCCCTGTTATTATGACAACATGAAGTTTATATTAAACTCAACTAGGAATGTGTGTTTCATAAATACTCTTAATAATATTTTATCTAAAAGATTATTTAAAGAAAAATCAAAAAGACCCCTTTTAAACTCAATTGATTCAGAAAATAAAATGTTAGAATATGTATCTAAACACCTTTTTGAAAGAATGCCTTTTTACAATAAGGCATATTTTAAAATAAATACTAAAGAAAAAAATATTTCAGAAATATCAAGAGAAATTTTAAAAATGATTAGTCTATAAAAGCGTGAGAGTTTTTGTTTCCAAATATTACAGTTACATTTTCCTTAATTGATGTTGAAAGTGAAATTCCTTTAAAATCAATCTTGATTGGAAATTTTTTGTGATTTCTATCAATTAAAACTGCAGTATTGAAGTTAGATATAGGCACCTCCAGCAAATATTTGACACAATATATTAGAGTTTTTCCTGAGTTTAAAACATCATCAATTAATACTATTGATTTATTTTTAAGCTCGCTTAAATCACAATTTAACTCAATAGGGTTCAAAGGTTTTTTTTTATTAATATTAATAGAAAATAGTTGAACTTTAGATTTTGATATTTTTTTCAGTTCTTTTTCTATTAGTTTAGACAAGATAAATCCATTTTTCAATACTCCAATTAAAACAACTTCCGAACTGTTTTGATTTTTTTCATGAATTTGAAAGGAAATTCTTTTGACAATTCTATCAATTCGATCCTGTTTTAATATATTATGTTTTAAACTCAAAATTAATTGCTATTTATTCAAATAAAGATAATTATTCATTTAGATAATCTTGTATATCTCTTCTCTCTTTTTTACTTGGCTTTCCTTTAAATTTAAAATTATTATTATTTAATAATACTTCTTTTTTTTCTAATTCTATTTTTGGAGTCATATTTAATAGATATATATCAATTATTTTAGCACCTACTCTTGAGGGAGGTAAGTCTATTATTTTAAATTGATTCATAACATGATTTTTTTTAACATACAAAATCATGTTTGGAAAAACTTCATGTGAAGGTTTTAGGGAGTTCGAATTTGTTTTAACATGTCCTTTTTTGCAAGCATTACTAGCAATAGTTCGGGATTTGTATATTCTAGAATACCATAAAAATTTATCGATTCTCATTTAATAATTATATATATAATTTATATCAAAAATATAAGAAAATTGTATCTTGCCAAATATTTTATTTATTTTATGAGAAGTTTTTTTAAATTTATTTTTTATAGTTTCTTTTTAATATTGGTTGTTTATTCATGTAAAAAGGATGATTCTTCTGTAGATTCAGTTCCTGTTAACGATATAAGTACTCAATATGCCTTAGAAAAAGATTCTATTATTGAGTTTCTCCAAACTCATTTTTATAATTATGAGGATTTCGAAAATCTTCCAAATAATAGTTCCGTTGAGTTATTGATTGATACGATTTCAGGGGATAACAGTGATAAAATTCCTTTATATGATCAAGTTTCTAACTTAATGATTGAAGTTGAAGACGAAAATTCAGAAATGATTCCTCATAATATGTACTATATTATTAATCGTGAAGGAAATGGAGAAAGTCCTACTGTTGCTGATTCTGTTTTCGTTGCGTACAAGGGATTAACTTTAGACAATAATACTTTTGACGTTAGAAATACGCCTATTTGGTTAGATAATACATCTGTTGTTAGAGGTTTTAAAGAATTAACAGCTCTACTTAAAAGAGGAGATATATCAACTAATTTGAATGGCACATACTCTTTAACCAATTACGGCGTAGGACTGGTTATTATGCCTTCCGCTTTGGGTTATTATGAAAATTCAGCTGGTTCAATACTTCCATATTCTCCTTTGATTTTTCAAATAAATCTAAACACTTTTAATACAACTGATCATGATTATGATGGTATCAATTCCATTGATGAAGATTTGAATGGGGATCATATTTTTGCTAACGATGACACCGATGAAGATAATATTCCTAATTACAGAGACTCTGATGATGATGGTGATGGTGTACTAACTAAAGATGAATATGACGAAAATGATGATGGTATTGTTGATGACACTGATGGAGATGGAATCCCCGATTATTTAGATAACGACAACGAGTAATTCTTTAAAGATAAAAGGAAACTGCTAATAGATATAATCTTCCTTGAGAAGTGATAAATTGATTTTTCAATCCGGCCGAACTACTCATATAATTTATTTCATTTTTTTCAAAACCTCTTTCAGCTCTAAGGTCTATTTCAAATTTCGAAAACTTAATTCCAAATCCATATTGTAATCCAGCTCTGTATTCGTTTGTTAAATCATCCACATTAAAACTATCGAATTCAACATTTCTTATAAATTCAAATCTAGGTCCTGCAAAAATGCTTAAGTTTTTAAAAACTTTGAAACCTATCATAACGGGAATATCAATTTTATTTTGTTCAAAATCAGTTACAATAGCATCTGTGCGAACTAATATATAAGGTATGTCGTAACTGTTTTTAATTTTGGAAAAATTTATTTCTGGCCTAAGATAGAAGTCTCTGATATTTAATTTTAAAAACACGCCTATGTGTTGACCGTTTCTTGACTCGAAAATATTGATCTTATTTTCAATTGATTTAATATCAGCAGTTATATTTAATTGACTGTTAAAGTTTATTCCTGCTTTTAATCCATATTCAAATTGAGAAAACGCATTGATACTAATAAGTAAAATTAGTAAATTGATTTTTTTCAATTATTTTTTCTTTCGATTACTTTAAGGCTTAAATCAACAATAGACTTAAAATTAATTCCATATTTCTCCATTAACTGTTTAGGTGTTCCTGACTCTCCAAATGTATCATTAGTTGCCACGAATTCTTGTGGAGCAGGTTTGTTTTTAACTAAAACTCTAGCTACACTTTCACCTAAACCTCCTAGATAATTATGTTCTTCAGCAGTAACTACACATCCAGTTTTAGATACTGATTTTATTATAGCTTCATCATCTAATGGTTTAATAGTATGAATATTTATAACTTCAGCAGAAATACCCTTTTCAAATAGAATCTTAGAAGCTTCTAAGGCTTCCCATACTAAATGACCTGTAGCTATGATAGTAACATCAGACCCTTCTAGTAGTTTAATTGCTTTTCCAATTTCAAATATTTGATTTTCTGGTGTAAAAACAGGGACAGAAGGTCTTCCAAACCTTAAGTAAACAGGCCCTATATAATCTGCAATAGCTAAGGTAGCTGCTTTTGTTTGGTTATAATCACAAGGGTTTATGACTACCATTCCAGGAAGCATTTTCATTAGTCCAATATCTTCTAAGATTTGATGAGTAGCCCCATCTTCACCAAGTGTGATACCTGCGTGAGAAGCACATATTTTTACATTCTTATTTGAATAAGCGATTGATTGACGAATTTGATCATAAACTCTTCCAGTTGAAAAATTGGCAAAAGTTCCAGTAAAAGGGATTTTACCACCAATCGTTAATCCAGCAGCAATACACATCATATTAGCTTCTGCTATTCCAATTTGAAAAAAACGTTCAGGATTTTCATCAATAAATTGATTCATTTTTAGAGAACCAATAAGGTCTGCGCATAAGGCTACTACGTTTGGATTTTTTCTTCCTAGCTCGGCTAGACCAGCTCCAAAACCACTTCTAGTATCTTTTTTTTCTGTGTAAGTATATGTTTTCATTATAAGTGATTTAATAGTCTCCTAAAGTTTCTTTGTTTTGAGCCAAACCAGATACTAGTTGTTCATCATTTGGTGCTTTACCGTGCCATGCATGAGTATGCATCATAAAGTCAACTCCATTTCCCATTACAGTTTTAAGTAAGACACAAACTGGTTTATCTTTTCCTAAAAGAGATTTTGCTTTTTTCATTCCTTCTAAAATTTCATCTAAATCATTTCCATTTCCAATTTCTACTACTAGCCAGCCAAAAGCTTCAAATTTTCTTTTTATACTACCCATTGGTAAAACATCGTCGGTGGCTCCATCAATTTGTTTTCCATTTAAATCAACTGTAGCTATTAAGTTATCTATTTTTTTAGCTGCAGCATACATTATAGCTTCCCAGTTTTGTCCTTCCTGTAACTCTCCATCACCATGTAATGAATAAATTAAATTAGAATCATTATTAAGTTTTTTTGCTTCGGCAGCTCCAATCGCTACGGATAATCCTTGTCCTAACGATCCGGAAGCAATTCTAATTCCAGGAAGTCCCTCGTGGGTAGTAGGGTGTCCTTGTAACCTCGAGTCTAATAATCTAAAAGTATTTAATTCATCAACTTTAAAATAGTCCATACGCGCTAAAACACTATAATAAACAGGAGATATATGTCCATTAGACAAAAAGAAGAGATCTTCTCCAATTCCATTCATATCAAATCCTTCTTTTCTGTTCATGATAGAACTATACAATGCTACTAGGAACTCTGCACATCCTAATGATCCTCCAGGATGCCCTGAATTTACTTTATGAACCATTCTTAAAATATCTCTTCTTACTTGACTTGTAAGTTCATTTAATGTATAATTCATTCTTTATTTTTTATAATATCAAAATTAATTATCTGACTAATTATTACAAACTATTTTTAAGAATTAAATACATTATTAATTAACAATTTAAAATAGATTTTTTAATAGTATTAGATGATTATCTTTAAGCTTTTATATTATGATTTTTAATTTAGAATTTAAGGATTCAAATACTAAAGCTAGAGCAGGAAATATTAAAACTGATCATGGGGTTATTGAAACACCAATTTTTATGCCAGTCGGGACTGCTGCTACTGTAAAAGGTGTTCATCAAAGAGATTTAGAAAATGAAATCAATCCAGATATCATACTGTCTAACACTTATCATCTATATTTAAGACCTGGTTCTGAAATTATTGAAAATGCGGGAGGTATTCATAAGTTTATGAATTGGAATAGACCATTGTTAACAGATAGTGGAGGATATCAGGTGTATTCTTTATCTAATAACAGAAAAATCAATGAAGAAGGTGTGGAGTTTAAATCTCATATTGACGGTTCTTATCATTTTTTTTCACCTGAAAGAGCGATAAAAATTCAAAAATCTATCGGGGCAGATATAATTATGGCATTTGATGAATGCACACCATATCCATGTGATTATAGCTATGCAGAAAAGTCAATGCACATGACTCACAGGTGGTTAAAGAGGTGTTTTAAAGAATTTAATAACTCCAAACCTATTCATGATTACAATCAAACTTTATTTCCAATTGTTCAAGGAAGTGTTTACAAAGATTTAAGAGCTCAGTCAGCTGAATTTATTGCAAGTATCGAAGCTGAAGGAAATGCAATAGGAGGTTTGTCAGTTGGTGAACCAGCCGATGAAATGTACGGTATGACAGAGATAGTTTGTGATATTTTACCAGAAAATAAACCTAGATATTTAATGGGGGTAGGGACACCAATTAATTTGCTTGAAAATATAGCTTTAGGGGTGGATATGTTTGATTGTGTTATGCCATCAAGAAATGCTAGAAACGGCATGCTATTTACTTCTAAAGGGACAATTAATATAAAAAATGAAAAATGGAAAGATAATTTTGAAGCAATAGATTTAGATAATCATTGCTTTGTTGATTTAACTTATTCAAAAGCTTATTTACGTCATTTATTCACAATTAAAGAAGCTCTTGGAAGGCAGATAGCAACAATTCATAATTTAGCATTTTATATTTGGCTGGTAAGAGAAGCAAGAAAGCAAATAATAAATGGTGATTTTTTGAAATGGAAAACAAAAATGATAAGTAGTATGAATAATAAATTATAAAATGAAAATTTTAGATAAATATATTGTTGTAAAATACTTAGCTTCTTTTTTAGTGATGATGATATTGTTTATTCCTATCGGAATATTAGTAGACCTTTCGGAAAAAATTGATAAACTGAAGGAGTCTGAAGTTCCGTTAAATGAAATTGTTGCATATTATTTAGATTTTGTTTGGTATTTCGGAAACACACTTTATCCAATTTTTGTTTTTTTGTCAGTTATCTGGTTTACCTCTAAAATCGCTAATAACTCAGAATTAATAGCGATTTTAAGCTCAGGCATATCTTTTAATAGATTTCTCAGACCTTTTATGCTAGGGGCAACATTTATTGCTTTTTTCGCACTTTATTCTGGAATGTTTATTATTCCAGAAAAAAACAAAAATTATAATGAGTTTTTTTATAAATACTTTAAAAAAAACAAAAAAGTTAGAGAAACTTCAAAAATATATAAACAAGTTGGTGATGATGATTTTGTATACGTGAGTAGCTATAACCCCACTAGGGAAATGGCATATGACTTTTCTTATGAACATTTTGAGGGGAATTCTTTGAAATATAAACTAAGTGCCAGAAATATAAGATGGGTAAGTGAAGACAGTATTTATCGTCTAACAGATTACTTTAAAAGAAGTTTTAATGGAGATAATCAATTTATAGTCTCTAAAAGAATTTTAGATACTATTTTCCCCTTTAAAATAAATGAACTATCCTCAGTAAATTATATGGCTGAAACACAAAATTATTTTGAACTAAATAAATTCATTGAAGAAGAGAAAAAAAGTGGATCTCCTTTAATAAACGATCATCTGTTTGTCCGACATAAAAGGTGGAGTCTTCCATTTTCTACATATGTTTTGACATTATTAGCTGTTTCAGTTTCTTCTTTTAAAAGAAGAGAAGGAATGGGGATGAATTTAGCCTTTGGAATAATAACTGCTTTTACTTTTGTTTTTTTTGATAAATTTTTTGCTGTAATGGTAAGTAAATCAAATTTATCTCCATTTTTAGGAGCTTGGATACCAAATTTAGTTTTTCTATTACTCGCCTTTTATATTTTAAGACATGCAAAAAAATAAATTTAAAAGCTTAATTCATTTCCATTTTATTGTTTTTATTTTTGGTTTCACAGCAATTTTAGGTTCTTTAATATCAATTGATTCATTAGAACTTGTTTGGTACAGAATGGCAATAGCCTCAATTGTATTGTTGCTTTATGCTGTGGTTTTTAAGAAAGAAATTAAAGTTCCAAAAGCTTTAATATTAAAATTATTAATTTCAGGAATGATTATAGCCCTTCACTGGGTGACGTTTTTTAAAGCTATAAAAGTTTCAAATGTATCAATAACTCTCTCTGTTCTTTCTTTAGGAGCATTTTTAACTTCGTTTTTAGAACCACTTTTTTATGGAAGAAAAATTATTTTATATGAAATAATTTTTGGGTTAATTGTTGTTATTGGAATGTCACTTATTTTCAATTCTCAATATCACTATTTAGAGGGTATTATATATGCTTTGATTTCGGTTTTGTTAAGTGTATTTTTTGGATTGATAAATGGTAAGTTAATTAAAGAAACCTCTTCTTTAGCTATTTCTATATATGAATTGCTAGGTGGCGTACTTTTAATATCAATATTATTATTATTTAGCGATAGTATAGATAATGAATTTTTTAATATTAGTAAAATTGATTTTTATTGGATATTAATTCTTGCAATAGTTTGTACCGCTTATGCTTTTGTTATTTCAGTAGACGTATTAAAGCATTTGAGTCCTTATTCACTAATGATTTCAATTAATATGGAACCAGTTTATGGAATAATATTAGCTATTATTTTTTTAGATGAGTCTAGCGACCTTTCATTTAATTTTTATTTAGGTTTTATATTAATTTTTTCTTCAGTAATATTAAATGGTGTTTTTAAACTGAAAAATAAAAAATAATTTAGTATAAATTTTTATCTTTGGTTATCAATTTTTTGAATTATGGAATATTTAGATTTTGAAACTCCTTTAAAAGAACTTGAAGATCAACTTAGAGAATGTAAGCTTATCGGAGACAAGACAGAGGTTGATGTTTCACAAACATGTAAAAAATTATCAGATAAAATACAAATAACAAAAAAAGAGATATACAAAAATCTTTCAGCTTGGCAAAGAGTTCAACTTTCCAGACATCCATCAAGACCTTATACTTTAGATTATATTAAAGCGCTAACAAACGGTTCTTTTTTAGAACTTCACGGAGATAGAAATATTGGAGACGATAAGGCTATGATTAGTGGTTTTGGTAAAATTAATGATCAAACTTTTTTATTTGTTGGTCAGCAGAAAGGATATAATACTAAAACAAGACAATATAGAAATTTTGGAATGTCTAATCCTGAGGGCTATAGGAAAGCTTTAAGACTTATGAAATCTGCAGAGAAGTTTGGTATACCTATAGTAACTTTAATTGATACACCTGGAGCATATCCAGGTTTAGAAGCTGAAGAAAGAGGACAAGGGGAGGCTATTGCAAGAAATCTTATAGAAATGTTTCAGCTGAAAACTCAAATTATCTGTATAGTAATAGGTGAAGGTGCATCTGGTGGCGCGTTGGGTATTGGTATTGGAGATCATGTAATGATGCTTGAAAACACATGGTATTCAGTTATTTCTCCAGAATCATGTTCATCGATTTTATGGAGAAGTTGGGATTTTAAAGAAAAAGCAGCTGAAGCTTTGAAATTGACACCAAATGATATGAAAAAAAATAATTTGATTGATAAAATTATTTCTGAGCCATTAGGAGGTGCACATAGTGACAGGGAAAAAATCTTTAATAATGTTAAAATTGCTATTTTAAATTCATTCAAAATTCTTTCTTCAAAGAAGATCGATCAATTAGTAATTGATAGAATGGATAAATTCACTTCTATGGGTGTTTATAATTCTTAAATCGTAACGATATTAACATTTTTTTTAGTTTATTAACATTTTTTTGTTTGTTATAAGTATTCTTTTTTTAAATAATTTCTTGTTACTTTTCATAAGTTAGTCCTATGGAAAAAGTGCAATCTTCATTTGAACGATCTAATAAAAACCCTCAAGTAGTATCCTTCGAAAGAGGTAAACTTCCTCCACAAGCTATTGACTTAGAGGAAGTTGTTTTAGGTGCTATGATGATAGATAAAAAGGGAGTTGATGCCGTTATTGATATCTTGCACTCCGACGCTTTTTATAAAGAGTCTCATCAATTTATTTTTGACAGTATAGTTAAATTATTTGAAAATACAGAACCTATTGATTTACTAACAGTTTCTGCAAAACTAAGAACAGATGGTAAATTAGAAAAAGCTGGAGGAGATTACTACTTAATTCAGCTGACTCAAAAAGTTTCCTCATCAGCTCACATAGAGTATCATGCAAGAATTATTTTACAAAAATATATTCAAAGAAGCTTGATCAAAATTTCTACTGAAATCATTGAAGACTCTTACGACGAAACAAAAGATGTCTTTGACTTACTAGATAATGCAGAATCAAAACTTTATGATGTAACTCAAGGGAATATTAAAAAATCAACTGAAACTGCACAAAGTCTAGTTATCCAAGCTAAAAAGAAAATTGAAGAAATTTCTAATAAAGATGGCCTAAGTGGAGTTCCGTCAGGTTTTTCAGAACTAGACAAATTAACTTCTGGATGGCAGCCAAGTGATTTGGTTATTATTGCAGCAAGACCGGGTATGGGTAAAACAGCTTTAACGCTTTCAATGGCTAGGAATATGGCTGTAGCTCAAAAAATACCTGTTGCATTTTTCTCTTTAGAAATGTCTTCAATTCAATTAATAACCAGATTAATTTCATCAGAAACAGGTTTATCATCTGAGAAATTAAGAACAGGTAACTTAGAAAAATTTGAATGGGAACAATTAAATGTAAAAGTTTCAGCGTTAGAAAATGCTCCACTTTATATTGATGATACTCCTTCTTTGTCGATTTTTGATTTGAGAGCTAAAGCAAGAAGACTTTCTTCTCAGTTCGGAATAAAGCTTATAGTGATTGATTATCTTCAATTAATGTCCGCTGGTGGTTCTAATAAAATAGGAAACAGAGAGCAAGAAATTTCAACTATTTCTAGAAACTTAAAAGCATTAGCTAAAGAACTGAATGTTCCTGTTATAGCTTTGTCTCAGTTATCAAGGGCTGTGGAAACTAGAGGGGGAAGTAAAAGACCGATTTTGTCAGATTTAAGAGAGTCTGGAGCTATCGAGCAGGATGCAGATATCGTTTCTTTTATATACAGACCTGAGTACTATAAAATTGATGAATGGGATGATGAAGAAAGAACTCCCTCTGCAGGTCAAGCTGAATTTATTGTGGCTAAACACAGGAATGGAGGCTTGAGTAATATAAAACTTAAATTTATTCCTACTCTTGGAAAGTTTGAAAATTTAGATAATTTTGACACACCTTTTGAATATCAATCTAAGATAAATCAAGAATCACCTAAAATAAATCCAGATCAAGCTTTTGAAAGTGGGGGATACAGAGATGAAAATGAAGATATGCCCTTCTAAAATTATTTAACTTTATTAACAATTTCGGTAAAAGCTTCAGGGTTATTCATTGCTAAGTCAGCTAGAACTTTCCTGTTTATATCAATATTATTTTGTTTTAATTTCCCCATTAATTCTGAATACGAAAGACCATGAATTCTGGCACCAGCATTTATTCTAGTAATCCATAGGGCTCTGAAAGTTCTTTTCTTATTCTTTCTATCTCTGTATGCATAGGTTAATCCTTTTTCAACTGCGTTTTTAGCTACAGTCCATACGTTTTTTCTTCTTCCAAAATAACCCTTGGCTAGTTTTAGAATTTTCTTTCTTCTTTGTCTTGATGCTACGGAGTTTGATGACTTTGGCATAATTTAATTTTTGGAGAAGGCGTCATGATATGAACTTTATTACCTTTTTCCTGGTTCGACTTATTTATAACCGTTTATTTTAAACGTAATTGTTTCTTAATATTATCACTATCACTATCGCTCACTAATCCTGAGTGAGTAAGTTTAAGTTTCCTCTTTTTAGATTTTTTAGTCAGTATGTGACTTTTAAAAGCGTGTTTTCTTTTAATCTTTCCTGTTCCAGTTACTTTAAACCTTTTTTTAGCACTGGATTTTGTTTTCATTTTAGGCATAACTTATATACTTCTAATTTTATTTCTTTGGGGCCACAAACATAATCATTTTTTTCCCTTCCATAGTAGGTAATGACTCAACTTTTCCATATTCTTCTAATTCTTGAGCTAACTTCAGTAATAATATTTGTCCTTGCTCTTTAAATATAATAGATCTTCCTTTAAAAAAAACAAAAGCTTTTAATTTAGCCCCCTCTTTTAAGAACTTTATCCCGTGTTTTTTCTTAAATTCATAATCGTGTTCATCAGTTTGTGGTCCGAATCTAATTTCTTTTACTATTACTTTTGTTGATTTTGCTTTTATTACTTTTTCTCTTTTCTTCTGTTCGTATAAGAATTTTTTATAATCTAGTATTTTACCAACAGGTGGTATAGCTTTTGGAGATATCTCAACTAAATCTAACTCCAATTCATTTGCTAGCTCAATAGCTTTTTCAAGAGAATAAATTCCTATCTCTACATTACCACCAACGAGTCTTAGTTCCTTAGCACGAATAAACCCATTTATCTTATGTGGGTTTTCCTTAATTATCCTAGCAGGTTGTCTGCTTCTTTTTCTACGAATTGCTATAGTTGTAAATTTAAATTATTAAAATTCTTTTATTCCTTCAAATGATTTTGTTAAAATAAACTTTTTTAAATCATCAATAGACATTTTTCCAAAATCTTTTCCTCCATGTCCTCTGACTGAAAACTTTTCACTTTCCATTTCTTCATCTCCTACAATTATCATGAACGGAATTTTATTTAACTCTGATTCACGAATTTTTTTCCCTACCGTTTCATTTCTTGAATCTGTAAGTGCGCGAATTTCGTCATTTTCTAGTAATTTTAAAACTTTTTCTCCGAATTTTTTATGTTTTTCTCCTACAGGAATAATCATAACTTGATCTGTAGCTAACCATAGTGGAAAATTGCCACCTGTATGCTCTATTAAAATCGCTATAAACCTTTCCATACTTCCAAAGGGAGCCCTATGAATCATTACTGGTCTTTTCAACTTATTTTCACTATCAATGTAGCTTAATTCAAATCTCTCAGGAAGGTTATAATCTACTTGAATAGTCCCTAACTGCCATTCTCTTCCCAAAGCATCTTTAACCATAAAATCTAATTTAGGACCATAGAATGCTGCTTCTCCATATTCAATTTTATAATTTATATTTTTTTCTTTCGTAGCATTAATTATTGCATTCTCTGCTTCTTCCCATAACTTGTCACTTCCAATATATTTTTCTTTATTCTTTTGATCTCTTAAAGAAACTTGCGCTGTAAAATTTTCAAATCCTAGAGATTTAAATACATAAAGTACTAAGTCTATAACATTTTTAAATTCTTCATTTAATTGTTCCTGAGTACAGAAAATATGTGCATCATCTTGAGTAAAACCTCTAACTCTTGTTAAACCATGTAACTCTCCACTTTGTTCATATCTATAAACTGTACCAAACTCTGCATATCTTACTGGAAGATCTTTATAGCTCCATTGCTTAGAATTAAACATTTCACAATGGTGGGGGCAGTTCATTGGTTTTAATAAGAATTCTTCTCCTTCGTTGGGTGTAGTTATTGGTTGAAAACTACTCTCACCATATTTTTGATAGTGACCAGATGTTTCGTATAATTCTTTATTTCCTATGTGTGGCGATATAACTTGTTGGTATCCTGCTTTTTTTTGTGCCTTTTTAAGAAAATTTTCTAGTCTTTCTCTTAAAGCCGCTCCTTTAGGAAGCCAAAGTGGAAGCCCTAGTCCAACTTTTTTAGAAAACGTAAATAGTTCAAGTTGTTTTCCTAGTTTTCGATGATCCCTTTTCTTTGCTTCTTCAATTAGTTCAAGGTATTCATTTAATTCTTTTTGTTTTGGAAATGAAATTCCATAGACTCTAGTAAGTTGAGTTTTATTTTGATCAGCTCTCCAATAAGCTCCAGCAACACTTAAGAGCTTAACGGCTTTAATAAATCCAGTATTTGGTAAATGACCTCCTCTACATAAATCAGTGAAATTACTATGATTACAAAATGTAATTGTCCCATCTTCTAAATTGTCTATTAATTCAACTTTATATTCGTTGTCTTGTTTTTTATAAAAACTTAATGCTTCTTTTTTTGAAACCGATTTTAATTCAAACACGTGCTTTTCTCTAGATATTTCAATTATTCTTTTTTCAATTTTTGGAAAATCTTTTTCAGACATGATATGATTTCCGAAATCAATATCATAATAAAATCCATTAGAAATTGCTGGACCAATTGTTAATTTAATTCCTGAGTAAAACTCTTCTAAAACTTGAGCTAAAACGTGTGCTGATGAATGCCAAAAAGCTTTTTTTCCTTCCAGATCACTCCAAGTGTAAAAAACTAGATTACCGTTTTCAGTTAATTTTGTTGATGTTTCGACTGTATTGTTATTAAATTTAGCAGAAATAATATTTCTAGCTAAACCTTCACTTATTGACCTTGCAATATCAAATGGAGTTGAGTTAGATTCGAAAGATCTAGTTGCTCCGTCTGGAAAAGTGATTTCAATCATTATTTACTTTATAAATATTCACAAACAAAGATAAGATCATTGGATTACTTAACAACTTTAGCATCTTTTTTTTTAAAAATAGCATTCATAATACTTTGTAAACCTTTAATACCATAAAATAATGATAAAATACAAATCAAAATACTGATACTTAAAACAGGTGTAAACCAAGGGTGGTCCTCATTTTTAAATGATTGAAAAAAAATAGTAGGTCCTAAGAACATAAAAAAAATAGAAATAAAAACCTTTTTTACTCCAATAGCTAAATGATTTTTTTTCATTTTTTGAAACTTTTAATAGCTAATCTAACACTTTTATGTTTTTTTAGTAGTTCAGAAGCATCCACAGAACTTATATCCAAAGCTTTCATTACCATTTCATTAGCTCTGTTTACAAGTTTTAAATTAGAAAGCTGCATATCAACCATTTTATTCCCTACAACCTTTCCTAATTTTATCATCGTAGTACTGGAAATCATATTTAAAATTAATTTCTGAGTAGTTCCTGCTTTCATTCTTGAACTACCAGTTATCACCTCAGGTCCTACTACAACTTCTATAGGATAATTAGAAATTAACGAAATTGGACTTCCTATATTACATGTTATGCATCCTGTAGGAATATTTGCTTTATTACAATTCTCTAATGCACCAATTACATAGGGAGTTGTTCCTGATGCAGCAATTCCAATAACAAAATCATTAGAGCAAACATTATGAACTAAAAGATCTTTCCAACCTTGATTTAAATCATCTTCAGCTTTTTCAATGCTTTTTCTTATAGCCCTATCTCCTCCAGCAATAATACCAATTACTAAATCATGGTTTACCCCAAATGTAGGGGGACATTCCGAAGCATCTATTACACCAAGTCTTCCACTTGTTCCCGAACCAATATAAAAAAGCCTTCCTCCATTTTTTAGTTGAGAAACTACTTTTGTAATAAGCTTGTTTATTTTAGGTATTTCATTTTTTACACGATGTGCTACAGTTTGATCTTCTAGGTTTATTATATCTAAAAGTTGATTAATAGACTTGTGTTCTAAGTTATTGTATTTGGAATCTGATTCTGTAATTCTATCAAAGTTCATAAGCAATTTTAATCAAAGGTTCCGTCGGGAGCATCTTTTTTTGATAATCTAAAATAATCAAATTCAGAAACTCTATAGTATCCTAAAGGGAATTTTTCAAAATTTGATTGATTTATAATATTTCCTTTAATAATTGCACTAGCTGAAGAAAAAGGCCTACCATTTTGTGCTCCAGCTTGAGCGGTTAAAATGTTAAGATAATTAAAACCTTCTTCTGTCAGTCCTGTCATTTCTATGTAAACAAACTCATCTTTTAGAAAATATTTAGTTTTATCTATAAAAAAAGAAAAAGTAAATTGATTTCCATTAGTATAAAGGTCTCTGGACACTAAATAATCGTATGTATCTCCTTTCCCTTTTGGTCCAAATTTCCAAAGATTAAAATCACCAATTTCTATTGGATCAGTAAATGTTATTAGTAATTCTATTTCATCCTTATTGAGTGATTTTCTTTCTCCAAAAACTACGGATTCAATGTCGGAAATTTTTATTAGTTTTTCAGTTGAATAATAATTTTGGTTCTCGAATTTAACAAAGAATTCATAATCTTCATCATAACTTATATAATCGATAGTATTTGTGTAATATTTATTTTCAGAATTGTATTTTAAGTTAATATTTCCATTTCTAGTTTTAATATAGACATCAGCTTCTTCTATTTCAGTATTGTTTTCACCAAAATATGGAGCTGTTTTGCTAACTCTGACTGTTGCAGTGGCAAAATCTTCATTAATATTCTTAAAAATTGATGCATCGAAAACTATTCTTTCATTAGAATAATTTGTATCAATACTTACAACTTTTTCACAGCTATAGAAAATTATAATTATTATATAAAAGGAATATTTTTTCATTTAAAATTTAAAATTATAAGATATACTTGGAACAATTCCAAAAATGGATAATTGAATTGCTTCATTTTTTAAAGTTTTTTCATTTTGTTGAAAAGTTATAGAATTTGCATTATCTCGATTATAAATATTATAAAATCCAAAAACCCATTCACTTTTGTAATCTCTTCTTTTATTCTTATTTGGATTTAGTGTTAAAGATAAATCTAGTCTATGGTAGTTTGGAAGTCTATTTGAATTACGCTCTCCATAATTAGGTATCACCAAGCCCATATATTTATACTGTCCTGTTGGATAATTAGTTGGTTGACCTGTTTGAAAAATAAAATTAGTATTAAATGTTAATTTTTTATTCAATTTATAATTGGACACAAAACTAAAGTCATGAGTTTTGTCATAGGGTGTATTGTACCAATTTCCCATATTGATCCCAGTTTCATAGATATTACGTCCTGTAGTTTTTTGTTCTGATTTTGAAAGGGTGTAAGCAACCCAGTAATTATGTCTGCCTTTATTTTTCTTAAATAAAAATTCCATTCCATATGCTCTTGCTTTTCCTGCTAATAATATTCTTTCTACAGCTGCATTAGCAACTAAATCAGCTCCTGGAATGTAATCGAGTCTGTTTTTAATCTTTTTATAAAAAACTTCAGTTTCTAATTTATTTCCATTTTTTAATTTAGAGTGATAACCTAAAGCTAATTGATCTAATTGCTGTGGTTTTAGGTAAGGTCCGCTAGGAGCCCATATATCTAGAGGAGCAGGAGCATTAGTATTAGATATTAGATGAATATATTGATTTAATCTGTTGTAGCTTACTTTAATAGCTTGATTTTTAAAATTATAAGAAAAATTAAATCTAGGCTCAAAATTATAAAAGGATTTAATGGTTTTTGAATTATCGGGATTTAGGTATTCTCCGATTATTTCAGCCTCCTTGTAAATACCAAGATTTTGATCAAAAGTTACAGGGTTATCGTTTAAATATCTATTCAGACCCTCTTGTTTGAATCTTAAAAATTGATTTAATCTAAAACCATATCGAAGAGATATTTTTGGAGAGGCTTTATGAACTACATCAAAATAAGCTGAATTTTCTAAAGCAAACTTTCTTTCAAGAATTGTAAAATTAATGCCTGATTGGTTAATTGGTTTTATTACGCCAGGATTAAACTCATAATAAATAGAATTCAAGCCATAGTTAAATTGAATTTTATTTGAATAATAATTTTTTAAATCAAACTTGATGTTTAAATTTTTAATTCCCGAATTCCAATCAAACCCAACGAAGTTTAGAGTCAAACCATAATAGTAATCGCTAAAAATTAAAGAAGTATTAGAAAATGTTTTTTCGTTAATTATATGATTCCACCTCAAATTTAAAGTAGAGTTTCCATAGGTATTAGAAAATGTGTCGCTAAGTTTAAATTTGTCTCTACCAAAATATCCAGAGAAGTATAAGGTGTTATTTTTATCTATCTTGTAGTTTGATTTAGTGTTAATATCATAAAAATAAGCTACGTTTTCAATGTCAGTAAATTTTAAGAAAAGGTGAGCGTAAGATCCTCTTGTTGCAATTAAATAAGAACCTTTGTTTTTCTTTATTGGACCTTCTCCTAATAATCTACTAGAAATCACTCCAATTCCTCCACTTAGTTTGTGTTCTTTACTATTTCCATCTTTTTGATATACATCCAAAACTGAAGAAAGTCTTCCCCCGTAAGATGAGGGTATACCCCCCTTGAAAAGTTTAACTTCTTTTATTGCATCAGAATTAAAAATAGAAAATAGACCAAACAAGTGAGATGAGCTATATATTATGGCTTCATCAAATAAAATTAAATTTTGATCTGCAGCACCGCCTCGAACATTAAAACCACCTGTTCCTTCCCCAGCACTTGATACTCCTGGAAGTAATTGAATAGTTTTTAATACATCAGATTCTCCAAATAAAACTGGTGTTTGTTTGATTGTTTGATTGGATAAGATATTTAAACTCATAATAGGGTTTTTGATATCTATTTCTTCAATGTCTTTTATAAGAATTACTTCATTTAAATTTTCAATATTTTCATCTAAATAAATGTTTTTATTAATATTTTTTATTAATTCGATGTCGATAATTTGACTTCTGAATCCAACTGAACTTACTTGAATTTTATAATTCCCCTTTGGAAGTGTGATGGAGAAAAATCCGTAAGAATTGGTTATTGCTCCTGTATTTATTTTTGGAATTATGATGTTTGCACCAATTAATAATTCGTTGCTATTAACATTCATTATATATCCATTAAACGTATATAGCTGTTGTGAAAAGCTAATAAATGAAAATAATAAAAAAAGAATTTTTACTAATAATTTTTTAATGCGATACATTAAGAAAGTTTTTTTGGAATAATACTACCAAAAACAATGCCATATATTAAGTTGAATTAAATCTATTTAAATTTTAATTCTAAATTGTCTTTAATGCTGTCTAAAAAATCTTGAGTGTTTAAATAATGAGATCTATGTAAATTTTTACCATGAATTAACACGGCTAAATCTTTTGTCATTTTACCACTTTCAATAGTATCTATACATGTTGTCTCAAGAGTTTTACAAAAATCAATTAAATCTTTATTGTCATCTAATTTTCCTCTATGAGTCAAGCCTCTAGTCCATGCAAAAATTGAAGCGATTGGATTAGTTGAAGTTTCGTTTCCTTTTTTATGTTCTCTATAGTGCCTTGTCACAGTACCATGAGCAGCTTCAGCTTCCATTGTTTTTCCATCAGGAGTTACTAAAGTAGAAGTCATTAGCCCTAAAGAACCGAATCCTTGTGCAACGGTATCTGATTGAACATCACCATCGTAATTTTTACATGCCCAAACAAAGCCTCCGTTCCACTTCATAGCAGCTGCAACCATATCGTCAATTAATCTATGCTCGTAAGTAATTCCTGCTTTTTCAAATTTCGCTTTAAATTCATTAGTGTAAACTTCTTGAAAAATGTCTTTAAATCTGCCGTCGTATGCTTTTAAAATAGTGTTTTTAGTTGAAAGATATAGCGGCCAATTTTTAGTTAAAGCCTGATTCATACAAGATCTTGCAAATCCAAATATTGAGGAATCTATATTATACATACTCATAGCAACCCCATCTTCTTGAAAATTATAAACTTCCCATGATTTTTCTGGATCACCATTCTCAGGGGTAAAAGTCATTGTAAGTTTTCCTTTACCGTGAGTAACTATATCGGTAGCTTTATATTGATCTCCAAAAGCATGTCTACCTATACATATTGGTTTCGTCCAACCTTGCACATATCTGGGAACATTACTCATTATGATAGGTTCTCTAAAGACTGTTCCACCTATAATATTTCTGATAGTTCCGTTGGGAGATCTCCACATTTTTTTCAGAGTAAATTCTTTTACTCTATCTTCATCTGGTGTAATAGTAGCACATTTAATACCTACATTATATTTATTTATAGCTTCAGCTGAATCAATTGTTACTTGATCGTCAGTGAAATCTCTATTTTTTACACCTAAATCATAATATTTAATATCAAGATCTATGTAAGGAAGAATTAATTTGGTTTTTATAAAACTCCAAATGATTCTAGTCATTTCATCGCCATCAAGCTCAACTACTGGATTTTTAACTATGATTTTTTTCATAAATTTTTAAATAAATGTCAAATAATGTTTAATGTAAATAGGAGTAAAGTATTTAAAAAAATAAATTTTATAAAAAATATTATCTTTTTATTTCTTTAATTCTAGCTTTTTTACCTCTTAATTCTCTGAAGTAATAAATTCTAGATCTTTTAACTTTTCCTCTTTTGTTAATTTCAATTTTTTGGATAGCAGGTAAATTAAAAGGAAATATTCTTTCAATTCCAATAGTACCAGACATTTTTCTAATAGTAAATGTTTTAGTTAGTCCAGTTCCTTTAATTTGAATAACAACTCCTTTAAAAAACTGAGTACGGACTTTTTCTCCTTCTCGAATTTCATAATAAACAGTTATTGTATCTCCTGATTTGAAAGTTGGGATTTCTTTTTTCGTAACAAACTCTTCTTGAACGAATTTTATTAAAGATTCCATTATGTAAGATTTTAAATTTAATTGATACAACATTCACGAATATCGTCAGTGGTTATATAAATTTTTATGCGAAATTACATTTTTTTTATTTATTTTTTTTAAAAAAATTAATTAAATATATCTGGTCTTAATTTTTTTGTTCTTTCTAATGCTTTTTCTTCTCTCCATTCTTCAATTTTAGCTTTATTTCCAGAAAGTAAAACCTTAGGAACTTCTAAGTTTTCGAAATTAGCCGGTCTAGTGTAAACTGGAGGAGCCAACATGTCATCTTGGAAGGAGTCAGTTAAAGCTGATGTCTCATCTCCAATAACTCCAGGTATTAATCTAATAATAGTGTCACATAATACTGCTGCAGGTAATTCTCCACCTGATAATACATAATCGCCAATAGAAATCTCCATGGTAATTAACTCGTCTCGAACCCTTTGGTCAACTCCTTTGTAATGACCACAAAGAATAATTAGATTTCCATCAATTGATAATTTATTAGCAATTTTTTGGGTCAATATATTTCCGTCGGGTGTCATATATATCACTTCCTTATAACTTCTTTTATTTTTTAAGAGGTCAATACATTTTTTTATTGGCTCTATCATCATAACCATTCCTGAACCACCTCCAAATTGATAATCATCGACTTGTTTTCTTCTACTTGAAGCATAATCTTTTAGATTGTGAAAATGTACTTCAATTATTTTTTTTTCAATTGCTCTTTTTATTATAGAAGCATTAAATGGACTTTCTATGAGCTCAGGTAAAACACTAATTATATCTATTCTTACCATTTATTCAAATATTAATCTCTCTTTTTCACCTTCTGGACTTATAAAAGTCATTTGATTTATTTTAATATTATTATTGAATTTAGAAAGGTCATTAGTGTTTTTAATCTTTTCACCATTAATTTCTGTCAATACATAACCTGGTTTTATACCCATTCTATATAACGAATTATTTCTGTGACTTAAGACCTTTATTCCGCTTTCAACATTAAACTTATCTAATTCTTCTAAAGACATGTTTTTCAACTGCATTCCAATGAATTCAATATTTTCATTTTTTTCTAATTTAACCTCTAGAGATATTTTATTTTCACCCCTAATTAATCCAACTAAAACAATGTCTCCAGGTCTTTTAGTACTTAAGTATCCTGACAAGTCAGAAAACTTAGCAATTTTTAATTTATCTAAACTTAGAACCACGTCACCTTTTACTATTCCAGCTTTAGCGGCACCCATCTCAGGTTCAACATCGTTAACATAAAAACCTTCGGTTAATGAAAGGTTTAGTTCATTAGCTGTTCTAGAGTTAAGTCCAAAACCAGTAACTCCAAGTAATCCCTTTTGTACGTTTCCGAATTCAATAATATCCTCAAATACTTTTCTAGCAACATTGCTTGGTACTGCAAATGAATATCCGACGAAACCACCCGTTCCACTAGTAATTGCCGTATTAATACCAATTAAATCTCCACTAGTATTAACAAGTGCCCCTCCGCTATTGCCAGAGTTTACAGCAGCATCTGTTTGAATGAAAGACTGATTTTTAGAATCGTAATCATTTAAATCTCTTGATTTAGCACTTATAATTCCAGCAGTGACTGTAGATGTTAGATTAAATGGATTTCCAACAGCTAATACCCATTCCCCAATTTTGGTTTGATCAGAATCAGCGAACCTTATATATGGAAATGTTTTTTCCCCAACTATTTTTAAAACTGCAATGTCAGAAATTTCATCGCTACCTATCAAGTCTGCTTGATAAGTTTTATTATTATTTGTTGTTACTTCAATAGAAGATGCATTTTCAATGACATGCGTATTTGTAATTATATACCCATCTCTTGAAATGATTACACCAGATCCCATTCCTACTTTTGTTCTGTTGTTTTCATTGTCATTAAAATATCCCCAAAGTGATGATTGATTTTTTGAAATACTAGTATTTTTAACATGAACAACTGAGTAAATAGTTTTTTCTGCAGCTTCAACAAAGTCTGTTGATGACTTTGGAACTGAATTAACGTTAGGAGCATATGAAATGTTAACCTGTTTACTGTCTACAGTTTCTTTAAGATTTTTTTCATGATTAAAATTTAAATTATGAATTAAAAGAGCTATAAAACCTCCTAAAATAGAAACTAAAAATGGCAGAATAATTTTTTTCATTATTAATTATTTAATTTTTAACAAAATTATATTTTTTAAACCATACAATAATATAATTTAACTACTTTTTAACAGCATTTAATTTTTTATATATCTTCGTTAAATAAATGAAAATTAAATTTCAAAAATATCAAGGTACGGGTAATGATTTTATTATAATTAATAATGAGTCATTAAATTTTCCCCAAAAAAATCATAAGTTAATTAGTCGTTTATGTGACAGGAAACTAGGAATAGGTTCAGATGGTTTAATACTAATATGTCCGTCTGAAAATTCTGATTATGAAATGGTGTATTTTAATTCAGACGGAAATTTAGGTTCTATGTGTGGTAACGGAGCTAGATGCTCTGTCAAGTTTGCGCAAAATAATAATTTTATTAAAAATCAAACAATTTTTAATGCATGTGACGGAAACCATTCTGCAACTGTTGTAGATAATAAGGTTTTTCTTTCAATGAAAGACGTATTGAGCGTTAAAGCATATGGAAAGGATTTAATTGTAAATACCGGTTCTCCTCATTACATTCAGATTGTTGAAGAATTAGATGACTTCGATGTTTTTAAGCATGGTAAAATAATAAGGAATAGTTCTGAATTCAAAAAACAAGGAATTAATGTGAATTTTGTAAAAGTAATCTCTGACTCGGAATTTTATGTTAGAACATATGAAAGAGGGGTTGAAATGGAAACTCTCTCATGTGGAACTGGCGTTACTGCTGTTGCTTTGGCGATGTATCATTTAGAAAAAACTAAATCGAAAAATTTAAAAATTAACACAAATGGAGGCGTTTTGAATGTGGAATTCACTACAAACAATGTTGGATTTAAAAATATTATTTTGTCAGGAAATGTAGAGTTAGTTTATGATGGGGAATTTATCTTATAGAAAAATGAAAAAAAAAAATGTAGTAACTATAATAGGTTTGATAGCCTTTATATTTTTATCCTTTGCTTATTTAAATAGTAATTACAAAACTTTTTATAAAGAGAATACAAGTTTTTCTGAAGAAAAAATTTTTATTTATATACCAACTGGGTCTGGTATTATCAATTTAAAAAAACAAATTAGTCCGTTTCTTATAGACACAACTACTTTTTTTAATGCTGCTAAAAAGAAAGAATATTTTTATAATATTAAAGCAGGTAAATATGAAATCAAAAGAGGTTTTTCGAATAAAGAAATAATAACTTCTCTTAGGTCAAAAAACATTCCAGTTAAGGTCACTTTCAATAATATTGAAAGGATACAAGATTTAGGGTCTAAAATCTCAGATTTAATTGAAGCGGATAGCTTGTCTTTATTGAATTCTTTTTTTGAAAAGAGTTTTTTGAAAGATAACAGTTTAAATGAAGAATCTGTTTTTGCAATATTTCTTCCAAATACATATGAGTTTTATTGGAATACGAGTGCTGATCAATTTAGAGATAAGATGATGAAATATTATAATATATATTGGAACTCATCAAGAATTGACAAAGCTAAATCATATGGATTAAACCCAGTCGAAGTCTCAGTTTTAGCGTCAATAGTTCAAAGAGAAACTCCTAAAATAGACGAAAGACCAACTATTTCAGGAGTTTATTATAATAGGCTAAAAAAAAGAATGAAATTACAAGCCGATCCTACAGTCATTTATACCATAAAATTAAAGAAAGGGTTTGACACTAAAATTAGAAGAGTTTTGTATAGAGATTTAAAAATAAAATCCCCTTTTAATACTTATGTAAATAAAGGTTTACCGCCTGGACCGATTTATATGCCTGATTTATCCTCTATTGAGTCGGTATTAAATTTAGAAAGCCATAATTATATATTTTTTGTTGCAGATGTTAAAAGACCTGGCTATCATATGTTCGCTAAAACCCTCTCCAAGCATAATAGAAATAAAAGACAGTATACTTCTTGGTTGAGAAAAAATAAAATAAAGAGATAAGTTACTGTATTACAGATGTTTAAAAATTTATGTATGTTTGCGCATTATTTTAAAAATTAATAATGAAAAATTATAGGTTTTATAAAATACTTTCCCTTTTAGTTTTATTTTTAAATAGTTCTTTCATTAACCCTTTGTTCAAAACAAAAGATAATAGTTTTAATGAAAATTTAAACTATTCAGTACTCCCATATGAACAACCAATTTCTTTTAATTTAATTTATTTAATTGATGATTTTAATGGTTTTAAAGAAAGCTTAGCTTTTAAGGAGTCTGGAGGGCGTTATAGTGTTGTTAATAAATTTGGTTATTTAGGTAAATATCAATTTAATTTAAATACTTTGAAAATGTATAAAATTTTAGATATTGACATTTTTATTAGTAGCCCCAATATTCAAGAAAAAGTATTTTTGATAAATGTAAAAAGAAATAAGTGGATATTAAGAAAGGATATCAAATGGTTCGTTGGGACTGTAATAAACGGAGTTGAAGTTACTGAATCTGGAATTATTGCTGCAGCTCACTTGTCTGGAGCAGGTAATGTAAAAAAATATTTAAGAGGGAATGGTGAGTGGAATAAAAAAGATGCCTTTGGAACTTCAATATCTTATTATATAGATTATTTTTCTAATTATGATTTGTCTTCTATTAAACCTTTGAGAAAACCTAAGCTTACTTACTCTGATTGAATTAAAAAAATAGTAGGTCTTTTGTTGAAACTATAATTTTCTTTTTTCCAATTTGTAATTGTATCAGTTTTAATAAATTCTGTACTTAGCGTTATATCACAAGCAATACAAAGTTTAGTTGATTCTTTTAAATATTTGAGCAAATCATTTAATAAGTTATCATTTCTATATGGTGTTTCCATAAATATTTGTGTTGATAACAAAGAATTTTTTTCTAATTTTTTAATTATATCTTTTCTGCTAGCTTTATCTATTGGTAAATATCCATTAAACTTAAATTCTTGTCCGTTCATTCCAGATGCCATTAATGCTAAAAATATAGATGATGGACCTACTAGAGGGGTGACCTTTATATTTAAATGATATGCTTCATTAACTATACTTGAACCTGGATCGGCTATTCCAGGACAACCAGCGTCAGAAATTAAACCCATGTCCAGGCCTTTTATACATGGTTTTAGAAAATCTCTTAAATAGTCGCTTGAAGTCCTTTTGTTAAGAGTGCTTACAATTAATTCTGATTGGCTTTTTTTCGGGCAGATTTTTTTAATAAAAGCTCTTCCAGGCTTCTCATTTTCAAAAATAAAATGTTGAATTTTATCTATTATTTCTTTTTGATAGTTAGGTATGTCATGAGTAGATGAAATTCCTAATAAGTTTGGGATTAAGTATAATTTACCTTTTACCATTATTTAAATATAAAAATAATATGGCTTTAGACTTATTTAAATAGTGAATTTTTTAGACAGATCTTCTACGTATTTCCTAAATTGTTTATCAGTAAAAGACAAGTTATCTACAGTTTTACATGCATGAAGAACGGTTGCGTGATCTCTGTGACCTATCTGTGAACCAATACTAGCTAAGGATGCTTTTGTGAATTTTTTTGCAAAAAACATAGCTAACTGTCTAGCTTGAACAATGTGACGTTTTCTTGTTTTTGATTGAAGAGTTGAAACATCCATTTGAAAGTATTCAGAAACAATTTTTTGAATATAATCTATAGAAACCTCTCTTTTAGTGTTTTTTACAAATTTATCAACTATACTTTTTGCTAAATCAATTGTTATTTCTTTTTTGTTAAATGACGATTGTGCAATTAATGAAATAATCGCCCCTTCAAGTTCTCTAACATTTACCTTAATATTTTTAGCAACATAATCAATAACATCATCAGGGATTTCCACACCGTCCCTAAAAAGTTTATTTTTTAATATTGATACACGAGTCTCATAATCAGGTCTTTGTAGTTCGGCAGATAAACCCCATTTAAACCTTGAAAGGAGCCTTTGCTCAATGTCCTGCATGTCAACAGGTGCCTTGTCTGAAGTTAAAATAACTTGTTTACCGTTTTGATGCAAATGATTGAAGATATGAAAGAAAACATCTTGTGTTCCGGTTTTTCCAGAAAAGAATTGAACATCGTCAATGATTAAAACATCAATTATTTGATAAAAATGAATAAAATCATTTCTGTTATTTTTCTTTACAGATTCAACGTATTGCTGAGTGAATTTTTCAGCTGAAATATACAATACAGTTTTTTCAGGAAATTTTTCTTTAACGTTTACTCCGACAGCGTGTGCAAGATGAGTTTTTCCTAACCCAACCCCTCCAAATATAAGTAGGGGATTAAAAGAAGTTCCTCCTGGTTTATTAGAAACTGCTAAACCAGCAGATCTAGCAAGTCTATTAGCGTCACCTTCTAGAAAATTTTCAAATGTATAATTGGGATTTAATTGTGAATCAATTTTTAAGTTTTTTATACCAGGAATAATGAAAGGATTCTTTAATTCAGTTTGTAAATTACCAAAAGGAACATCAACTTTTTGAGATGGTATATTAGTTTTATATTGACTGGGAATTTTTTCTGTAAATGGCTTTAAATTACCATAGGTATTTTCCATTTTAATTACATATACTAATCTTGCGTTTTCACCAAGTTCTTTAGTAAGGGCTAATTTGAGTAGTTTAACATAATGTTCTTCAAGCCATTCATAAAAAAATTTACTAGGAACCTGAACACTTAAAATATTATTTTCAAACTTAATTGGTTTAATAGGTTCAAACCAAGTTTTATAAGCTTGAATCTGTATATTGTCTTTTATAAATTTTAGACAATTTTCCCATACAGATTCTGTAGTAATCATTTCTTTTAAGGTATTTTTGGTTGTTATAAAATTAATAATAATATAAAAAAATTACTGTTTAACTCTATGAGACAAATATGTGCAAATTTTTATTAAAAAAAAATCATTTTGCTATTGAATTTTAACTTTTTTTTGTCCATATTAATAACATCATTTTATAATGCTTAAAATAACAAACTGTGGAAGATGAAATAGAAATTTTAGTTAGGTATAGTGAAACAGATCAAATGTCATTTGTATATCATGGAAACTACGTCAAGTATTTCGAAATTGGAAGAATAACATGGCTTAAAAAATTAGGTATTTCATATAAAAAAATGGAAGAAGAAGGTATTTTGCTTCCAGTGATTGAATTATCAATAAATTTTAAAAAACCAGCCTTATTTGATGACAAGTTAATTTTAAAGACTAAACTCAAAAGAATACCATCTTACATGATTGAATTTGATTTTGAGATTAAAAGAGACGATAAGCTAATAACTTTAGGCTATACCAAATTAGTATTTTTGAATTCTAAAACTAACAAACCTATGAGATGTCCCAATAATATTCTCAAATTGATTGGTAAGGCTTCATAAAAGTAATTGTATCGGAACCTATATTTTCTTTAAAAACAACTTCCCCATTAATTTCAGGTGCTTTAATTCCTTCTTTAATCAAAATAGTACTTTTGAAAATTCTAGCTTCATCCCAGTTGCCATTATTGATAAAATTATCTAAAGTTTTTTTCCCTCCTTCTATTATAACTGATTGTATTTTTTTTTCATATAAAAAATCACAGATTTGATTTGATATTTTTTTTGAAAAATCTATTTCCTTTTTACTTATAACCAATGTATTAGCTTCATTATTGAAAACTTTATAGTTTTTATTCAATCCGTTTTCTTTATCGATTACTATCCTTGTTGGATTTTCTCCTTTGTAATCCCTTACATTTAAATTAGGATTATCTTTAATTATAGTATTGTATCCTACTAAAATACCATGTTCCTCTGACCTCCATTTGTGAACTATCTGTCTACTTTTAGTATTACTAATCCAAAATGGTTTTGATTTTAATTTATTTTTTGGTGAAATAAACCCATCTTTTGATTGTGCCCATTTTAATATAATATAAGGTCTTTTATTTTTATTAAAGTGGAGAAAGTTTTTGTGTAACTCTTTGCACTCGTTCTCTAAAACACCTACAATAACATTTACCTTATTGTTTTTTAAAAAATTAATTCCTTTTCCATTTACTTTTGAACTGTTGTCTAAAGTTCCGACAATAACTTTTGGTATTTGGAAACTGCAAATGGTATTACAACATGGTGGTGTTTTACCAAAATGTGAACAAGGTTCTAATGTTACATAAAGTATAGAGTTCTTTAATAAACTTTTATTTTTTACATTATTTATTGCATTTACTTCAGCATGATTTTCACCATGTTTGCTAGAAAATGCTTCAGAAATTATAACATCGTTATGAACGATTATACATCCTACATAAGGATTTGGGTAGGTTATTCCTTTTCCTTTTTTTGCGACTTCAATGCATCGTGACATGTAGAATTCATGAGAGGAATGATTATTCATAATTGATAAATAAGGTTTTCTCTAATATATATATGACGTATCTTCACAATGCAAAATTAATCTAAAAAATGGTAGGTAAGCTAGAATGGGTTTTAAGAGAGGTTAATAAATCTGATAATAAAGAATTAAAAACTGTTTTAAGCTCAGTAATGATTGAATTTGGAGTTCCAAAAAAGGGAACGGCATTGAGTGACCCTGAATTGAAGGAAATGAGTAAAGCTTACGACAGTCACAGAAGTATTTATTTTGTAATAGAAAATAATAATAAAATTTTTGGAGGTGCAGGAATTTCTCAATTAAAAAATTCAAAAGAAAATATTTGTGAACTTCAGAAAATGTATTTTTTAAAAGATGCAAGAGGGTTAGGGTTAGGAAAAAAAATGATAAAAAAATGCATTAGTATAGCTTTAAAATACAAATATGATTTTTGCTATATTGAAACAATGCATAATATGAATTCTGCTCAAAAGTTATATTTATCACAAGGTTTCAAATATTTAGACAAATCTTTAGGAAATACTGGACACTCTTCTTGTCCCGTATGGATGTTAAAAAAATTATAATGACATTAATTGAATACCGTAATCAGCTTTTTAAAGCATTAGGTTCTAAGATTGATAAAAAAGAATTAGAAGAATTTTTTTTCTGGTTGATAGAATATTACTCTGGATTTAGCAGGTTGAAATATATTTTAGATCAAAATCATTCAGTATCTAATTTTCAAAAACTAAATCTATTAATGGCTATTGAGCTTTTAGAGAAAAATATGCCTATTCAATATGTTGTTGGTGAATCAGAATTTATGAACTTAAAGTTTTACGTAAATGATAAAGTTCTCATTCCTAGACCAGAAACTGAAGAATTGGTGTCATGGGTTTTAATTGATAACCCTATTAACAAGAAAATATTAGACATTGGAACAGGAAGTGGATGTATTGCAGTTTCATTGGCTAAATTTTTAAAATCACCAAACGTTACTGCATGGGATATCGATCATGATATTATTGATTTAGCAAAAAAAAATTCATCTTTAAATAACGTGAAAATTTTATTTGAAGTTCAAGACATAAATTCAATTAATACCAATAAAAAGTTTGATATAATTATATCTAATCCACCTTATATTTGTGATAGTGAAAAGCATAATATGAAAAAAAATGTTTTACTTTTTGAACCTCATAAAGCATTATTTGTAAAAGATAACGATCCTTTGTTTTTTTACTCTAAAATAATTGATTTTGCTAAGAGTAATCTAAATGATAATGGTAGTATATTTTTTGAAATTAATGAAAATCAAAATCAAGGTGTTTCAAAACTTTTAATTAAAGCAGGTTTTTACGATATTGAATTAAAAAAAGATTTTAGATCAAAAAATAGAATGATAAAAGCTAGTTTATAAATGAATTCAGTTCAGAAGAATATTGAAAAAATTAGAGATGAATTGCATCTTCATAATTACTATTACTATGTTTTAGATATGCCTAAAATAAGCGATTATGATTTTGATTCAAAACTTAAGGAACTTATAATTTTAGAAAAACAATTCCCACAGTATAACGATGTTAATTCTCCTACATTGAGAGTAGGAGGGGCCGTTATTAAAAGTTTTAGTTCTGTTAAACATGATTTTCCAATGTATTCTTTGGACAACTCTTATTCAAAAAATGATTTAGAGGATTGGAATGATAGATTGTTTAAAAACTTAGAAGACGATAAACTCGAGTATTTCTGCGAATTAAAATTTGATGGGGTTTCTATTAATTTAACATATGAAAATGGAAGATTAACAAAAGCTGTTACTAGAGGAGATGGTGTTTACGGGGACGATGTAACAGAAAATATTAAAACCATTAAAACCATCCCTTTAAAATTAAAAGGTTCTTTTCCAAGTAAATTTCAGATTAGAGGTGAAATAATTATTGAAAAAGATGATTTTTTAAAAATGAATAAAAAAAGATACTTAGATGGACTAGAACCATATATGAACCCTAGAAACACTGCATCTGGAAGCTTAAAGCTTCAAGACAGTTCAGAAGTTGCTAAAAGACCTTTGAAATGTTTTTTATATCAAATAGTTAGCTCTAAGCAGGATTTTAAAACTCAAAATGAATATTTGTCAAATGCTTTAGAATGGGGGTTTAATATTTCAAGCACTTACAAGCTTTGTAGTAGCTTAAATGAAGTAATGTCATATATTAATTATTGGGATAGTAACAGGGTTGATTTAAATTTTGAGATAGACGGAATTGTAATAAAAGTAAATGATATTAATCATCAAAATGAACTTGGTTTTACATCAAAGTACCCTAGGTGGTCAATAGCTTATAAATTTAAAACAGAACAAATTTCAACCAGATTATTAAGCGTTTCCTATCAAGTTGGAAGAACGGGTGCAATAACTCCTGTAGCTAATTTGGAACCTGTTCTTTTGGGTGGGACTTATGTAAAACGAGCTTCACTTCATAATCAAGATCAAATAAATAAATTGAATTTATGTTTAAATGATATTGTTAAAGTAGAAAAGGGAGGTGAAATTATTCCAAAAATTGTTGGTGTAGATTTAGAAAAAAGAACTTCTATTTCTAAAAAAATTAAATTTATTAAAAACTGTCCTTCTTGTTATACTCTTCTTTCAAGGCATGAATCAGAATCAAATCATTACTGCTTGAATTATAATAATTGCCCTGTTCAAGTAAAGGGAAGAATTCAACACTTTATATCTAGAAAAGCATTAGATATTAATGGTTTAGGGAACGAAACTATTGATTTGTTGTATTCAAATGATCTGATTTCAAATTATGCTGACTTATATGATCTTAAAAAAGAAGATATACTTCTTCTAGATAGAATGGCGGAGAAGTCAGTAGAAAATATATTTAATGGATTAGAAGATTCAAAAAAGATTAATTTTGAAAGAGTTTTATTTGGTTTAGGAATTAGGTATGTAGGTCAAACTGTTGCAAAAAAAATAGCATCAGAATTTAAATCTATTGATAACTTGATATCTGCTAGTCTAGATGATTTAATTTTAGTTGATGAAATTGGAGATAGAATTTCTGAGAGTATTTTAGAATTTTTCAATGATCAAGAAAATATAGATGCAATTAATAGACTTAAGGATATGGGTTTGCAGTTTGAAATTAAAGAGTCTAATCTGCCAATCAATAATATTTTATCTGAACATATTTACGTTATTTCAGGGATTTTTAATAATCATTCAAGGAATGAACTGAAAAGTATTATTGAAAAGAACGGTGGAAAGGTATCCTCCTCTATTTCTTCAAAAACAAACTATTTGTTGGGAGGAAACAATATAGGGCCTAGTAAACTTTCTAAAGTAAAAAAATTAGAAATTCCAATAATATCAGAAAATGATTTAATGGAAATGATAAAAACTAAACTTTTATAGAGCTGGTCTTTTCAGTAATAGAATTATTAGACAAATAAAAATCTATTTTCCCCAAATTAATTCCAAAACATCCAACTTGATTAATCATTACATCTTTACCGTCTGAATTTTTTACTTTAACTGGTTTGTCCATAAATGTATGAGTATGTCCCCCAATTATTAGGTCAATATCTTTTGTTTTTTTTGCCAATATTAAATCACACATAATCTCTTCACTTTTATTGTAACTGTAACCTAGATGTGATAAGCATATTATTATATCACATTTATATTGATACTTAAGCTTCTGAGTGATGTCTTGGGTTATTTCTACTGGATCTAAATACTTGATGCCTTTATATAATTTTTTCTCTACAAGACCATCTAACTCAACTCCCAATCCAAATACTCCGATTTTTACCTCATCTATTTCATATATCTCATATTTTTTAATTTTATTTTCTAATGGGGTGTTTATTATGGTGTAATTTGAATTTAAAAAAGAGAAATTTGCATGTTTTAAAGATTTTGCTAGTTTTTTTAAGCCGTTGTCAAATTCGTGATTTCCAAGCGTAGAAGCGTTGTAACCCATTTTACTCATTAATTTTAATTCAACCTCTCCTTCAAAAAAATTAAAATATGGAGTTCCTTGAAAAACATCACCAGCATCTAAAACAAGAGTGTTAGGGTTTTCTTTTTTAAATAAATTAATCATTTTGGCTCTTGCAATTACACCACCACCATTAGGGTTTAAAGGATCATTTTCAGAGAATGGATCTATGTGGCTATGAACATCATTCGTATGAAGAATTGTTATTTTTTTAGATTTAAAATCTGTTTTTTCAAAACCTAATAATGGAAAAGTTAAACCAAGAACTGTGGATGAAGTAACTTTATTTATAAAGAGTCTTCTTTTCATTGAGTTTTTATTATTCTATTATCTTTATTACTGACAATAGTATCTGTTTTTACTATGAAATTTATAAGAACATCTCTTATGTTTGTTTTTAAAGAAAAAAGTTCTAATGGATCTTTAAAAAACATCATTTTATCCCCTCCTTCTTGAAGAAAATTGGAAGTTAAAACATTATATGTATTATTAATATTGAATTTTTTATTATTAATTAATATATTAATTATTTTATCATCTTTAAATTCTAACTTGATTCCAGAAACTGGGTGTGCTTTTTGTTCGTTTTTTAAATAGTTTACCAATTCTAAAACTTTCTCACCGCTAAGTTCAACAACTGTTGATGTATTTTCAAAAGGCATTATGGTAAATATATCATATTGAGTAATTACCCCTTTGTTTAAAGTTCCTCTTATTCCTCCATAATTTAATAAACAAAAATCAATATCTTCAGACGTAATGTTTTTGAAAATTGGTTTGGATTCTTCTATTAATATATCAGCAATCAAATTTCCTAATGAAGATTCTAACATTCCATCTCTAACACTCAGAGATTTAATTGAATATCCTATGGTTTTTTCTAAATCTTTTATTTTATCTCTAAATGGTGAAATAATTAAATTTAGTTCGCTATTACTGTTTAATTTATCGACAACTCTTAAGTTAAGACCTTTGCTGTCTTGTATTTTATAATTTTCTCCAACACAGGAAAATAACATAATTGTTATAGCTATAACAAAAAGCTTAAAGTAGATATTCTTTAAATATAATTTAGTTTTCAATGATGAAATATGTAGTTTTATATTAGTTTTTAAATATATGATTTTTAAGTCACTACATGAAAAGCTTCTTAGAAAAAAAATTAATAAATCTCTAATTGATCTTAGTGAACAAATTAGAATTAAGCCTAATCCAATAAAGTCTTTAGGATGTATTGTTGATCCAAGTTTCCCTGTTTCGGTAGATGTGTTTATTGATTTAGCTAATTCAATTGGATTAAAAGAAAAAGATTTGAAGATTATTACATTTCAAGAAGATAAAAATACATTTAATGTGTTTTCAAATATGAATATTACACCTGAATGTATTTCATTTTATGGTAATTTAACTGGAAATGATTCTTTAGAATTCATTTCTAAAGATTACGATTTATTAATTAATTTTTTTAAATCTAATCCAGAACTTACACTTCTATCTTCAAAAACAAAAGCTAAATTTAGGGTTGGTTTTGAATCGGCAGAGAATCAATTAAATGACTTGATTTTTTCTAATAAAATAAAAAAATTTAAAAGTTTTAAATTAGAATTGATTAAATATTTAAACTTAATTAAATGAAAAACTTATCTCAAAGACTTAAAGGGACTGGAGTTGCTATAGCTACTCCTTTTAAAAAAGACTTGTCAGTTGATTTGGATTCAATTACTACAATGGTGGAATTTTTAATTAAAAATGGAATAGACTATATAGTGGTTCAAGGAACGACAGGAGAATCGTCAACTTTAAATGAAGAAGAAAAAATTCTTTCAAGAAATGCTTTTATTAAAGCTAACAACAACAGAATTCCATTACTAATTGGAATTGGATCTAATGATACAAGGTCAGTAGTCAATTATATATCTAATGCTGATTTATCTGGATTCTGCGCGGTACTTTCAGTAACACCATTTTATAATAGACCTTCACAAAGTGGGTTGTTTGAGCATTTTTCTGCTATTTCTAAGTCATCTCCATTACCAATCATCTTGTACAACGTACCAACTCGCACTGGATGTGATATGGATTATTCTACAACCATTAAACTAGCTAACAGCTTTAAAAATATAATTGGGATAAAAGAAGCTAGTGGAAATATGGATAAAATTTTTAAATTAATTTCTAATAGACCAGATGGGTTTTTAATTATTTCAGGCGACGATGAAACAGCCTATCAAAGTGTTTTAATGGGTGCTGATGGTGTTATATC
>Ga0209815_1000114_pt1 | contig 58782 bp, 79 predicted proteins | sample CoawatmetaG00DNA_FD_187507 | JGI IMG/M metagenome (GOLD analysis project Ga0209815, IMG submission 187507) | Marine microbial communities from the West Antarctic Peninsula - Coastal water metaG002-DNA (SPAdes) (version 2) | ecosystem: Environmental > Aquatic > Marine > Coastal ...
TATAATCTAAGGATAATTCAACTTTCGTTACCATATTATTCTTATCATTAAATTCAAATCTTTGAACTGTCGTTTTCTCTCTAACATCATATTCAATCATGTCATCGAAAAGATACATAATACCATTGTGCATTCCTTCACCATATATTTTACTCATATCGGTTTCTCCACCCCATGATACTCTCACACCTTTATGACCACTATCTACTGTTTCACATGATGTCAATCCAAATAACCCTACTAATAATACTAATATAACTTTTTTCATTTTTTAATTGTTTTAATTGTTAATTTCTATTGTTTTTGTTTATGTTTCTTTGTCTAATTTTTAATATAATAAAGATTATTAATCCCATTGGTAGTAGTAATCCCCATATCAATGATATCAATAGTGGTGCTAACATTAACACCCCAAGCGAAAATAAAATACCTGATAGTAATTCACCTCCATCATGTCTTTCACCATCCCACCAAAGATATAAATCTTCTAAAGCGTTATCGTTAAACCATCTGTTTCCAAGAGTTAGTATAAGAAATGGAGTTACGGATGTATATCCTAAAATTAATCCTATATCAAAATAATCCATATCTATTATTTATCTTTGTTTCTTAACCATTGATAACTCATCCAAGCTCCCCATAGGATACCAGAGATTACTATTAACATTATAATACCTTTCATACTTTAATTGTGTTTAATTATTTAATTTGGGTTAGGGTGTTTTTCAACCCATATGTAAATATACGAAATTTAATTGGAACTACCAAATCTTTCTAGTAGAAATTTACGAATAGTTTTATTAGTTAATCTAATAGTTTCATAATGGTATTCTAATTTACTGATATCAATGGTGTATCTACCATCATGTCCTAATCTATCAGCAACAAATTCGAAATTAACTTTCTTATCCATTATCAATCCAACTTCCTCAATGATTTGTTTGTTAGTCCAGCTATCCCCACTACCGATATTCCATATTCCGATATCCGATATCATCAAATCATAGACCATTCTTACATTATCCTCAACCCAAATCCACTCTCTTCGATTACTACCATCACCATATAATGGAATTGGTTTATCATTTTGAATAGAACGAGCTATCGTTGGTAAGAACTTTTCCCAATGTTGATGTTCTCCAAAGTTGTTACACGTTCTCGTAATTAAGTAAGGCAATCCATATGTTCTACCAGCCGATTCAACCAAATGGTCAGCAGCTGCTTTGGTAGATGAATAATATGATGATGGTTTAAGTGATGTATTCTCATTAGCAGATGGTAGTTCCCTACTATCCATATCACCATAAACTTCATCAGTTGATATTTGTACAAACTTCTTTAAGTTGGGAATCTTTCTAGCAACTTCTAACATATTAAAAGTACCTTCAACATTGGTTTTTACAAAAGGTAACCCATTTGAGATAGAGTTATCTACATGCGATTCAGCTGCAAAGTTTACAATGTAATCTGCATATCCAATATCATTTAATTCAATATCACAAATATCTTTTTTTATGAGTTGGATGTCTGCTGGAATTCTGAATACATTACCAGCGTAAGTTAGTTTATCTATAACAACTATCTCACATTCTACATTCTTTCGTAGGTAGTTTACAAAGGAAGAACCTATGAATCCACACCCACCTGTAACAATTACTCTCATTTATTTATACTATTAATTTTATAATTTCATCTACTGTATGCTCACCTACAATTACGGAATGAAATGGGATATTGTTATCTATTAAACTATGTTCTATAACTCTATCCAATTCCTTTGATTCTTCTAAGTTTTGATATCGTTCCATATCGTTATGAACACCATCAGCTCTTTGTAAAACAATGTTGATGTTATCATATTGATTGAATACATCTAATACCATTTTATCAAATGATTCTCCATATAAACTTGATGGGTAATCAATACCTTTATAGTAATTACGATAAGTTAAAGAGAGTAGGATAGGTGAATCCAATACTATGTAATCCACCTTACCATAACTCTTTACTATTCCTCTATGTTGATTTGCAAGAACATAGAGTTGGTCTTGTATAGCTGAATGGTTCTCATCCCATGCCAATAACTTTGGAAACTCATAGGGTTGGTCACAACTAATGTGATTCTTTTTTAGTTGGTAAGTCACACCAGCAGCAATAGTTGATTTACCAATTCCAGGTCCTCCGAATATATTTACAATCTTACTCATTAAAGTGATAGGATATATTCTTTTAATCTATCAGTTGGTGCCCAATCCAATCTCTCTAAAGTATCATCGTTTTCTCTAAGAGTTTGTCGATAGTTTCCAGCAACATCTGGAAGATGTACTTTCTCTATGTGTTCAAACCTTTCTTTGAAGAAACCATATACTTCATTGATTGAATAATTCATACCAGTTCCCAATTCCCAAGCATCTTCATGCTTTTTATCACTTGTACCAATCTTATATAATGCATCACATATATCATCTACATAAGTAAAATCTCTACGTTGCTCACCATCTGATATAATTGTGATATCCTTACCTTCTTCGATTTGCTTTCTCCAAATACCAATAACAGCTGCCCATTCTCCATCTACCAATTCATTTGGTCCATATACATTATAGAAACGTGCAATCTCAAAGTTACATCCATAAGCAGTTCGGTACATCTTTAAGATATCCTCACCTAACTTCTTACAAGTTGCGTATGGTGATGTTTCTGGATTACACCAACGAGATGATGAACCAGCATATACAACTTTTACATCATTCTGTCTAGCCCATTCAGCTACAATTTGAACACCAAACGTGTCTACTCTAAATGTTTCCATTGGGTCATCGAATGATGGTTGGATTCTAGCTAATGCAGCAAGATGGTAAACCAAATCAAAGTTATCACCTTTCCAATATAAGAGATTTTCAATATCCCCATATACATAATTACATCCTTCAACTTCATATTCTTTCAAACCAGTTGATAAATCATCCAATGAAACAACATTATGCCCCTCAGATAGTAATTTCTTAATTAGATTCGAACCGATAAACCCGTTACCACCAGTAACGAGACATTTTAATTGTTTTTTCTCCATTGTTTATTATAGTTTATAAGTTAACTTTCCAAATACAGTTCTTCCGTTTTGAAACTTCAAGAACTCACTATTTGTAAAGTTTAATATATTATTAGAACCTACACCAATTGTGTATTTTCCAAATTGCTTTGTAATAATTCCGTTTAATAATGTATGTTGAGGTATAAACTCATTCACATCCTGCGTTCCACTACCATCTACATCTCTAAAGAAGTATTCTGATTTGTGTGTACCATTCAATACGAATGAATATTTCTTAGATGTTGTATAAGATGCTGATAAGTTAGTTAAGTGCTTTGGTCTTTCTCCTAAGAAGAATTCAGTTCCATCACCCTTAATAGCTTCAGTTTCTAAGTATTGGTATGAACCATCTAATCTTAGTCCACCTTTCTGATACAATCCTTCAAATTCAATTCCTCTAAATGTTGCATCATTGATATTTGTGTATCCAAATAATATGGTTTGATTGATAAACTGTCCTACAAATACTGATTCAATCAAATCAGTTGTGTTAGTTTGGAATACATTAACCCCTACTTTACTTCTATTGTTTATTTTATAAGATACTCCGAAATCATAAGATACAGAAGTTTCTGATTTTAATGAATTAATATCGTTGATATCATATGCTAAGAAAGCTATTTGATTGTTTGATTGGTAGAAATTAATCTCATCTTCTATAAGTTCCGAACCTAATACATAGAATCCTTGTGTGAATCCTCCTAAAGAAAGATACATTGTTCTAAAATCAGGAACTCTGAATCCACTACCAACTGATGTATTGAATGAGAATTTACCTACATCGTATTTAGCAGATATCTTTGGCGAGAAGTTCGAACCGAATTCAGAATAACTATCGAATCTACCACCAGCTATAATATTTAGTTTACCTAAGTTAAGATAGTGTTGTAGATATCCAAAGGATGAACCTAAGTTTCTTTCACCACCATATCTCTCAGTATCATAAGTGTATTCTCTCATACCAAATCCTAATGTAGTTTGGTTCTTATCATTCCAATTATAAGAATTAATCATCTCAGGTTGGAATATATTTTGCGTACTCTCATCTACTCTTTCAACATCTTGTCCAAAGAATTCAAATGATGCTTTGTTAGAATTACTAAAAGATGAGTTCGATAATTTGATTTCACTTACATACTTCCCGAATGTTCTTTTATAGTTTAAATCTAAAATAAGATTATCGGATGTATTTTCCTCAGTAGTTTCAATCAATTGACCTGCTGTATTCGTTTCCGTTACAGTTTCTCCTTCTGAATCTTTCTTAAAGTAATTAGCTGCTAATGAGAATGTGTTTACACCATCACTATATGTACTTCTATTTGAGATGTTTAATAAAGAAGATGGTAAGACTGTCTTACCATATGTATTTGGGTCTGCATCGAATCCATCTGAGTTTCCCAATGTTACCTTAGATACATTACTGAAGTTACCTTTATTAAAGTTTCCAGTCAATCCTAACAAAGATGTATTGTTAGTTCCATATTGAGTATTCAGTTGTATAGATGGTTTACCACCTTTCTTAGTAATGATGTTAATCACACCACCAATTGCATGGTTACCCCATAGAGATGACATTGAACCTTTTACGATTTCAACTCTTTCTACGTTTCCTAAATTGATATTGGATAAATCCAACGCTCCACTTTCCCTTCCGGCAATTGGAACTCCATCAATCATTACCAATACATACTCAGATGAAAGACCTCTTAATTGAAACCCTCCACTTTTCATTGGTGCTACTTGAATACCTTTAGCTTGTAAAAGGTCTTGCATTGTAATTAGGTTTAATCTTTCGATTTCCCTCTTACCAATCACTTCAGTAGGTATTGGTGAATCCTCTAATGAGATTTCACTACGTGTTGCGGTTACAACAACTTCATCTAGTTTAGTTGTAGTATCGTTAGTTTGTTGAGAGAATACTGATGTACTCAATCCCAACATAATAGCTAATAATGTTATTTTTTTCATTGTTTTACTTTTTAATATTTTACAAATATACGAAATTTATTTTACTTATACAAATAAATCCAACGATTAAATTTCAAATCGTTCAATTTTTGTCTTACTCTCTCTGCTGATATGTTTAAGTATTCACCTGCTTCTTTTAACGAATAAAATGAGTTACCCTCAATATCTATGATTGGTTTTTCCAATTCCAACCCACATTCCCATACATCTTCCATCTCAGAATAGGTAACATCCCATCCATCTGCTTTAATCCAATGACGATATATTGGGTTGTTTGATTCAATTCTATTTCTACATTCCGTAGGTGTTAACCCACTTAACTCAGAAATTTGTAATGGTGATTCAAATGGTACACCACCTACTTCATACTTAATGATTGGTTTTGTTTCACTACCTATGATTTGCCAATCCTTATATGTTGATTTTGTACTATTACACCTACGTTCTACCTCAGATGCAACTAACTTATTAGGTTCCACATCAATAGCAGCATGTCTAAATGATAAGTATTCTTTACCATCTACCATACATATAGGTTCCCCACCTTCCATTTCAATGGTAGCTAAGTCTGGGTTACCTTTTACAAAGATTAATATGTTTTGATGTACTGATGGAATCTTTCTATTACGTTCGAAGTAAGTTTTACCAATTCGTGATGCTTGATGTTGAGAATTAAATAGAATCATATCATTATAGAACTCCATTCCATTTGATTCTAACATATCAATCGTTTTACGAACTAATCCTTTATACCTACCCTTAGAATACTTCCCAGTTACAGATGGTTCCCTTACCTCAGATACCACAATTCCATAGAATCTGTTATCTTTTAACTTTTGTACTGATTTACTGAGTATAGATTCATATACCTTATCAAATGATTCAACATCCATATTGGATATATCATTTGGATTATCAGTATAAACTTCTAAATCATAATAAGGAGGACACGTAAATACAAAATCAAATGCTTCATCGGCTACTTTATCCAATTCTACATTCGAATCTCCACAAATCCATAAAGGCTTCTTTGATTGTTCTTTGTTAGCTTTGATTTGAGTTTCAGATAAATCAATACCAACGTATTTCCTATCCATCTCTTCAGCCACAATTCCTCTTACACTACCACCAGCGAACGGGTCTAATACCAATCCACCTTTTGGAGAGAACCATTCGTACATCATCTCACATAAGACCGGGTCGAATATAGAAACGTTAGTAGATGGGGTATCCCAAAAGATTGTTTTACTTTGGGTATCCTCTCTACCTAATTCTGATTGGATACCTTGAGTGGTTATCCAATATTCCTTACGTTGTTTCCATTCTTTGGTACGTGTATCCAATACCGAAAAGGGAGTAATTGCCATATAACTTATTGTTTGAAACACTAATATACAAAAAAGACTTGGTAAAACCAAGTCTTTCTTTAATTATTTTTATGTAAATGAGTTTTACTCACCTCCGCCTTCAGCAAGGTCAGCTGCATCAGGTGTTACATTTGAACCAGATGTTTCACTCCAAGGTAAATCATTAGATTGTACTTCTAATTGAGTATATACCTTCTCAGCGATTTGTTTATTAATTTGTTCATTGATATGTGGCATATAGTTACCACTTCCACTACCACTTACGATATTCTTAACCCAACCCAATACTTGAGGTTCAGTTAAATCAGCGTAAGCAACGTATCCAGCATCACCCGCATCAGGTAAATCCAATGGAGTTGCTCCACTAAAAGTTCCAAATACATCGTCTGTGTTGGTACCTTTTAGTTCCCAACGAGTTCCAACTACTAAATCAGTTAAATCAGCAGTATCCTGCTTCTTTAAACCGGTTAATTTCCATTCGTATGTTAATGCCATAATAAAATTTGTTCTTTGTTATTAGTTATAAATATATATTTTTTCTCTTTGTAACTACAAATATACAATAAATTATTGGATATTCAAAGTTTTTTCTTAATTTTTTTAGTTATCTCTTTGTTGAATCAGCGCAAATACACATAATACTACAAAAAATACCAAACTACCCATTAATGTTTATGAGTTACCTCATGTTCTTCCCAACCTTTAGTTGGTCTAATGTTTTCGAAATCGAAACATTTATAAATATTATCTTTTGTAAAAAGTATATGTTTTACCATTCTTGTAGGAATATGTCCACCAGTTGGTAGTACCTCATGCCCTTCATCAAATATTAAATTGATGGTTACAACTAAGGTTTGTTCATCATCCCACTTACGTTCTTGTGATTCTAACAATCTCCACTCTACTCTATTCATTGTTTGTTCTTGTAGAGCACAATTTAAGTAAGAGAATGTTTGTTTTAAATTCACCATATTATCGGAGAATGCTGCAGCTGGTGCTAAATGACCTTTATCATATATGTTACGATAGTAATCTGCTTTATCTGAGGTGTGATATAACTTTTCAGTTTTAAAGTCCATTGAACCTCTATTTACATTAGTTTCCCTATTCTCAGATTTGTATATCAACTTCATTGGTTGTTCATACACCTCATTGTACCAAACCTCAAATATTGGGGTTTTTACATATACCGATTCTCTTTTAGTTTGTCCTGCTATTGAAGTGGATGTTACTATTAGGATAATCGATAGTACTACGTTTCTTAACAAATTATTCATTACTGTCTTTTAATTGAATTACCTCCACGCTTTCCAATTACAGGTGTAGAACGTCTCGGTGGAGGAGAAGTTGTTCGTACACTTCTACTATTATTAGTAGGTTTATTATTATAATTTCTTATAGGTGTTGTATTTCTATTATTTCTAATAGGTGTAATTACTGTCGAAGCTCTTCTTGGTTTTATAACCCTAACTTCCCTTACTCTTGTATTATTACGTATAGGTGTTACGTTAGTATTTATTGTTCTTCTCTTTTTTACTTTTGTAGATTGTATCATAGCAGCGTGTGCTCTTCCATTAGTATTTACTACCCTACTTCTTCTACCTCTATGATAAGCTACGTTAGTACCTCTATATCTATTGTAGTTATTCCAACCATAAATGTTATTGTTCCATCCATAAGGATTTCCATAACCATAATATCCATTCCAGCTCCATTGGTTTGATGACCAACTTCTATTGTTCCAGCTATAAGACCAACCCATTCCATAATTCATAGATGAATATCCCCATAACCAATCATCCCACATCAAATCTCTATTCCAATATGAATTCATATTGAACCCATTACTCCAACTGTATCTATTATTGAAGTTATATCTATTGAATCTATTATTTCTTAGTATTCTATTATTCCAATCAAATGATATAGGCTGAGATTTAGCGTATTGAGCATAATCATATCTAAAATTAAAATCATCTCTGAGTAATCTATTTAATTCCCATTCGTTATCCACTACATTTACATCAATGGTTTCTCCATTCGCAGTAGTGTAGATTGGGTCATAAGATAGTGTAGATACTTTAAACGTTCCACAACTCATCATTAAGAATACCGATAGTAATAATAGTAAATTTTTCATAATTATGATTTTAAGTTATATTTTTTGGGTTGTTACTTCACTCAGAACCCTTATGGATTCAGTTAACCTTTGTGATTGGTTACCCTTTGGTATTAGTAACACAATATGTGTACCACTATGTCCTATAAAGAAATTATTTTTAAAGGGAGTAATCACCTTTGGTTGTATCTCCATTGAGGTTTGGGAGAACAATAAGAGAATAATTGGGTAAGGAAAGAAACCATTTTTACGAGCTTCCCATATGTTGTTTCCTACCTCTAATATGAAGTTACATAACCTTTGTTTAAATTTTAACCTAACCATCCTTTTAAATAATGTATCCGATTAAGATATAAATCCTTTATTACTTTACACTTACTTTCACAAATATTTCCTGCTTCCCACCGCTTATAGGTTTGAAGATGATAATCCGATTTAATCAATTCATTTTCCCACTTTGGATGTATCCCTAATGATGATGATATCTCAAATAAGGCTTTATTGAGGCTGTTTGTCATATTAATATAAAGATATTTAACTATTTGAATATAAATATAGTATTTTCAAACTATCAATAAAAAAATCCGTTCCGACTCTCCCCCCACCATAAACGATGTAAAGGAGGTATTCCCTTAATCCTCTATTGTGGTTATACTATTTTTCTTTGGAACATACTCATCAACACCCTGCTCAAAGTCGGTATCATAGTAATCTCCACGCTCATCTTTATTGGTGGTGGGTTCGTTCCATTGGTCATCAAAGTACTGAAAATTGTTATCGTTCATTAGTATATATTTATTACGATTCTTGCTATTTGAGTTTGTGATACTCTGATAGGTACTATGGTATCTCCGGTGATTGGATTGATTAACAATCTTCCACTTTCCAAATGTAGGTTCTGAGCTGGTGTTAACTTACTCAATATCTCATTTGTGATTATTGGGTCTTGTACTCCACCATCAGTTAGTAATCCAAACATTATTTAATACTTAGCCTCCACTGTTAATACACATTCGGATAATCCCTCATGCTTTGATTGATTTGGAGTAATCCCCTTAATCAACCATTTTAAATTTTGGTATGAAATTTCACCACCTACCGATAAACAAGGACCGCCTTCATAATCAAACATTGTTACCTTACCTGCATCATTCTGAGATTGTCTCACAAATTGAGATTCACCCATTACTCTGATACGATTAGCATCAATCTTTTCGACTGTACGTTCTAATCCATATCTACTCTTAATCACTTCCATAACTTTAAATATTAGCTATTCATTTATATTTTTTAATTTACTGTTATAATCTTCCATTAGTTCTATATATCGAACTTCATCATTATACATTTTATTGAAGTTGTTTATTAGGTTCAATACACTACCATTTATTAAGTGTACATATTGAGCCGTTCTAATTGTATTCCAAACTTTAGTATAAGCTGTAATCATTATCTTAATCCTTTTGTTGTTGTTCTACCTAATGTTATTGCTATCTCTGATGGGGTTGTTCCCATTTTCATTTCCTTCTTATACCACCAATACATATCTTCGGTAGTACCTTTCCCTCTTTGCTTTTCTAAACACTTCTCCCACAAATCCTTTCCGAACTCAGATTCCAATTCGGTTCTTAATTGACGTAATCGTATGTTCTCTTCATTTACTCCTACTTCCATCAACTTTTGTGCTTTGATTCGTTTCATCTTAGCCAATTGATGAGCTTCATGCCTTCTATCAAAGATATCATTAATCTTTGAAGTTTCCATAAACCCATTATAGATACCATCATATAACTTCTCATTATCCTTAGCTTCTCTAAAGTATGGTGAATATTCAAAATCACCATTCCTAATCTTCAATAGAAGTGGGAACTTAGCTTTTAAAGGTCTCCTTCTATACTTACCTTCTGTAAAATATCTAAATGGGTTATACATGGTTTTATGGTTTTATGGTTTTAATTATATGTAAATATACAAAATATATTTGAGATAACCAAATAATTAACTAATTATTCTTTTTCAGGTCCATACATCTTTGGTACACCACCATCTTTTTGACCTAATGAATTAAGTATCTTCTCACCTATCTTTATATCAAACTTTACCCCATTTATTCTAAATGTACCACCTTGCCTTACAATCTTTTTGAAAAATATAACTTGCTTTTCGGTCCATTCCTCTGAAAGTTTTAATACATCTTCTCTACTAATTGGTTTATCATTAGCTAATATCTTAGATGTCTTTACAATGGATGCTAGTTTTAGTTTGCTCATATTAATCTCTTTCTAATATTTTCTTAATTTGAGATTCTTTCAAAATCTTAGGTTGTTGTGTATTATTAGATTGTTCTTCTTCGTTTGGGATGTGGTAGTTCTCAACTAGCTTCTGCATCCAATCATTTGTTTGTTTACTCATTACTTTATATTTAATAGTTGTTCTAATTGTTCGAATGATGGTTCAATCACATCATCCCAAAAGAATTCAGGCTCGTCATCTACACTCAAATCATCCAATTCTCGTGTAATGTACTCACCATCTTTTGTAATTTTAATAACACCAATTGGCTCATACCCCTCATCCCAATACCTAGCGGTGAATGTTACATCCGAATCAATTTCAATTAATTGTCGGTGTATTTCCTTTAACATATCCGATGGTGGATACCATGCTGAGTCAAAATGAACTTCCATTTCGGTGTCACTATTAGTAAAGTAATCCTGAATTGAAATCCATTTGGAACCTATCTTATTAATAAATAATTCAGCATCTGCGCCAAACACATCTGCAATATGTGGAGTATCTCCTTCGTTTGGGTACCTTCCAGCATTACAATTGTCAATCTTTTCGAATAGGAAATCAATTACCTTTGATGTTCCTTTAATAATAAAATTTGTACTACAAGTATTTGCCATAATTTATTTATCTAATCGTACACCACAAAATACAGGGAATCTTAATGAACCATCATCAGTAGTTTCAAAGTATCTAACTTCAGCCGTTTTACCTATATAATCTTCTTTATTGGTTAAGATATCCTCTCGTTCTTCGTGAGATAATCTAGCACCAGTCTTTACAACCTTTCCGTTGTATTCTATCCAAATAGTTCCGTGAGTTGGAATAGCATCATTTGGTGTAATATCCACAATAGGTACAGCTACATCAAAGAACTTTTTATACTTCAATAAGTTATCACTTCTACCATTCACTTTATATCCATCAGTTCCCCATCGTATCATTATACCTTCATAGCCAACACTCATAAATTTCCCATAATAAAATTCTAACTCGTCTGGGTTATTGATTTGTACTAATGGTACTACTTCTATATTTGGTAAACCGAATACTATGGTTTTAAGTTCATTGTATCTTTCTATAAATGGTTTATCTGAAATCATATCATATACATGGTATTTCACATTTTCAGTTTGACCTTCTCTATATTTCTTTATGATTTTCATATTCTCTTGAAATGTCAATCCATGTGCATATAGTTCTCCATCAATATATTCCTCAAATCCTTTCAAATCATTCTGAATATGTTTTAAAGTAATGATTTCCTTATTTGCTCTTGATATTAACTTACCATCATTTCCCAATCCTCTCATACCATCTAACTTTGGTTGAGCATAACAAGGAAATTGTACTTTCTTTTCTTTTTTGAAATAATCTTGAGCTAACATAGGTAGGATTACCTTAACACTCTCAGCTTCTTCAATGGTTTTGAAATACCCCTCTCTTAGTTTCTTAACTATAAGAGCTCCAGCTTCAAATTCAGATTGAGTTACTTCAGTAGTTTCGTTTATCTTTCCGATGTTCTTTGGTTTACACAATTTTTTATGTTCTACCTTTTTACCATCTAGCAATCCAGATGTTTGGATTAAATTACCTTCGTTGGTAGTTACTTCCAATACTCTTACTTTGCCTTTACTATCTAATTTGTATATCTTCATATTTTATTATCTAAATATAAAATTTAATATTGTTAGTTTGAATGTATCTAAGTTACTTAGTCCATTCGTACTCCATAGTTTATTATCATCTAAATCTTCTCTAAGTTTTAATAGATAGGTTCTAAGGAATAAGAAATCACCTTCAAACTTCAATTGCTTATCAGCTCCGTTTGGGAACTGCCAACATAGTTTTAATAGTGAGTACTCATTTAAGTTTTTTTGTATTGTTAGTAAGTTAAATCCCCAACCTTCCCAATTGGTATTAATGAAAATATTTAATGGGGAGATTGTGATATTAATTTTTCTTGCCTTCCAATTTATTTTTTGTAGTATATTCATAGGTTAGGGTTTAGATTAAAACATTGGAATTTCTTCTGATTCGTTTTCAACTTCCTGCTCATTGAAAAGAGCCTCACCCTCATCCCTTACATACTTCTGAACTAATTGTTTAACATAGGTTCTTTCAGAATCTACACCACCATCATTAGAGAAGAATGGAAAGATTGATATTTCAGCTGATTCGAATAAATCAAAACCATCATAAAGTAATCCAGCCATCTCAACACTAGCTCTAGTCGATACCATTGCGGTAACTTTACCAGCATCACTCATTGATTGAGTACGAGTATGGTGAGATATTTCAGCTACTGCTTTTAAATCATCTTCGTTAACATCAGGGAACATAAACTTTAACAATTCAAATTCCTGCTCATCATTTAGAACATCCATTTCAATAGTAACAAATCTATCTAAAATTGCTCTATCAATTACTCTAGTCGAAGTGTATTCGTTACCAATGTTAGCCGTAGCGATGAAAGTAACACCTTCAGCCACATTCACAATTGGTGAACCTTCAGCCTCATCTAATCTTAAATATCTCTGCCCACCATCTAAAACGGTCATTAAGATATTCCAAGCATCAGGGTGAGCCCTACTTAACTCATCTAATAGGATAACTGCGTTTGGAGTTTTGATTGCTTTAACAAATGCTGATTCTGAAAAGTAAGTTCCTTTTTGTTTATCAAACTGAGTATTACCAATCAAAGTTGCTCTAGCATCTTGCGTTGCTCCTAAGTTGAAGTAGAAATCTGGTCTATCTAATGCTTTTACTAATGATTTGGCCGCCATAGTTTTACCACAACCAGCTGGTCCAGTCATCATAATGTTCTTAGCTCTTACAGCTGAACGTATTAGGAATTTCCATTTTAAATCAGTCATCACTAATTCAGTTGGTCTAAGTTGAACCGAACCATTGTGAATGAAATCTTTAATAGCTTTATGGTCTGATTGGTCTTCAAATTGAACACCACCATTATCAGTATTCATTGGTACAACTAAGTTGTTGTAAACATCCATTGATACTCTTCGGTAAACCTTCTTACCATTCTTATTGATGAACGATTGTAGTGCTTCACCATTAACATATGCACTCTTACGAGTACCAGTAGTAACACCCATTGTACCAACTTTGGTATCCTTAGTGTCAATTAACTTAAATGAATTTCCAAACTTTTCTACTTTGTAAACTTCATTTTTAACGAATCCGATTGTGAAATCTTGCATAACTTTTATTTGTATTAAAGGGTTATTGTTTCGGGGATTATTCCCCATTTGTATTACTAGTCTAATATACGAAATATATTTGGAACTACCAAACTTTATTCGATGTTTTTTTTATGTTTTTCTTTACGATAGAATTTCTTCTTATTTCTATGAGGAGTTGGAACTTTAAGTGCATCTAACCAATCTTGTAAAGTTAACTGAACTTCTTTTAGTTTTGTATTTTTACTATCTTTCATTTCGCTTGATTGGGGTTAGGGTAGTATCTCTCTCTCTTTCTTAACTACCCTCTAATATACGATTTTCAATTGACATACACAAGCTTTTTCTCATTTATTTTTGAAGAAAAAGTCCGTTCATTGTTTTGGTTATTTGAGAAACGTTTTTTAAATCTATCAATTTTGCACCAGCACCATACATAATTTTAAATCCGTTTGATGGTTCTTGTCCTTCACGTACATAATCATCAACGTAGTATGATAGAGTTTGAATTCCCATACCTTCTATTTGTTTTACCATTTTACGAGTATGTTGATACGCTGGTTCACCTGAATAGTATAAATCACTATTACCAAAGTAAGGTTCACCATCTGAAATATTTAAGAAGTATGAATCCATATCATTATTTGAACCTAAGAAGTTTTTCATAATTGCTTCAAAACATAATCCCTCAGGAGTAGTACCACCTACGTTTAGTGATGGAAACATTTGTTTAACCTTAGAGAACTTATCAGAACGAGAATCATAAGCCATTACTATATAAGGTATCTCACCAGATGTAGTTCTAAACGTAACCTGTATTGATAGGTTTTGAATCATATCAACTGCTTTACAAAGTGCAACCACATTGGTCATAGTATTTGTCCACTTACCACCATTCATTGAACCACTAGCATCAATTGATACATGCAGATTAGCTTTCTTATAAGAATCAGTTTCCATATATTGGAATACATTTTCGTTTCCAAATCCTAATGATGATATCATTCGTTTATCAATCTTACCATATTTTTGGCGATTGAAGATAGTATTTCTATCTTCACCTCTTACCTGAAGTTTCTTACCTAACATAGTTCCGATTCGAATACCATCATTAACTGCATCCGTATGTCTCTTATCAATAGGGCCGTTCTCTTCAACATTCCAATTATTATAACTCATTGGGAATATACTACTTTCTAAAAGTGATTGTGTTAATCTCTTAACTACAATACATTTGGTACCTTTTTGGTGTTTTCCATAATAACTTTCAATACCACTACCAACCGAAGTAACTTCCGAACCTGATTCTTGAATAGCTTCTACATCGTTATTATCCTTCTTAGTGATTTTTTTCTTTTTGATATCACCATCTAAGAAATCTTTTTGTTTTTGGATTTTCTTTTGTAGAAGTTGTTTTTGTCTATCTGAAAGTTTAACTTTTTCAGTTGTTTCAGTTTCATCAGTATTAGTTGAATCAGATGGTGTACCCATTTCATCAGGAACATTATCTAATTCCATTCCTCCACTACCAGTTGGAGATTCATCAGAACCACCAGTTGGAGATTCACCATCTACACTATTCATTAAATCATCAAACTCTTCTTCGGTCATTTCACGTGGTTCATCCGAACCATTACCACCATTTCCGTTTTGAGGTTGTTCACTTTGTTCACTTTGTTGGTCATTACTACCATCACCATCACCTTCTTCACTTTCCGATGTTGGTAAGTTACTCATAATAGTTTGAAACATTGTTAGAGCCACATTGAAAGCATCTAAGGAACTTTTTAACCTATCAATAGAACCTAATCCCATTGTTTTGTAAATATCTCTTAAACCCTTTAATGCGGTTAAGTCAGTATTCTTATTATGAATGTTAATAATTCTAAACATATACGAATCAACACTCTCTTCAGTATATTCATCAGATTGTAAAGCCTTATCAATCAATTTATCATTAAAGTACTTATCGTACATTGCTCGGTAATAATCTCTATAACCTGGAGCCGAATCAAATACAAATTTATCAATTCTTCTATCTTCTACAACATTCCATAAATCTTTGATGATTGAAACTGAATTCATAATACCTTTCTTAATAGCCCCAGTGGTAATATGTGTAGGAACTATATTATAGATATCTTTAAGAACTTGGAAATCTGAAAGTTTAATGTGAGAACCTTCATGTAGTGCTAATCCAACAGCAACATCAAAATCCTTTGGTTCTGATATATTAGAACCAATTACTACACTTTTACCATCAGTATAAGAATCACCTCTTTCACTAAATTTAACTGCAATTTGGTCATTCGTAACAATGTTAACGAAGTTTGAAATAGCCCGTTTAGAAGCTGCCATTTTGTAGAGGTCATTTGATTTCTTCTCTACTACACTCATTGTATCAACTACACTATCTTCATCTTCCCAATCTTTTAACCAATAAGAAGAATTTCCGTATTTACTCATAATTTTATGTTTTTAAAGGGTTATTGATTAGATGGAACTCCCACCTCATTACCTGTCTAATATACGAAATGTATTTGGATTAAACAAGCTTTATTTGATTTATTTTTGATTTTCGATATGTTCATTAATCAATGTAACCATATCTTCGATTCTTCGATAATCTTCAGATGGGAGGATTAGTGATTTAACTAATAACTCATCATATAAATAGCCATCCCATATACCATTTAACATATTAAGTATTGGATGATGTACTTCTTTCATAGTTTCCCATATGTAATCTCTTACCAATCTGATTGTAGTTGAGTGGTAATCGAAAAGGAATCCATGTTTCATTAATTCATGTCGGTCAAATCTTTTGTAATTCATATTATATAATTTAAGTGGGTTAACGTTGTTCACCAATCTCTCAATCTTAACAACACTCTAATATAAGAATAATAAATGACATACACAAGCTTTTTCTTACTTATTTTCAAAAAAAAAGACCCAACAATTAAGTTGAGTCTTTTATATATAAATTTTGTAACTTTTAGTATTCAGTATCGTGAGTTGGGTAATCAGTTTCCAAATCATCTAATACAAATAATAATTCCCTTCTAGCTTCCTCAACCATTCGGAAATCTTCATAAGATATAGCTTCTTCTAACTTATCCAATATTTCCTGTACTCTTTCATTGATATCCATATTATTTATTCTGAGTTTCTCACTTAAATATGGAGTTTTTAAAAAATAGTAATTATTTTAAGATGTTTTTAATATCACCTCGCCAACGTAGCTCTGAATTAGGTGTTAATTCCATAAAATCTGATTGTAAAATCTCCTCATTAACATCAACACCTTTACAATATAATTCATCATCACTACCTTTTGATGTTCTGGTAATTGTTAAGTTAGTTCCTAAAAATCGTATTGGTACACTTACTTTATTTATGTGAGTGTGTAAGAAGAATTCATGTGGTACCATATAGTAATCTTTATTCAAATGCTCCATCATATAAAATAAACAGGTTGAATAATAATCCATTAACTTAGGTGAACCGTATGCAAATAAGTCACAAATACCATCTGAATCTTTCCAACCGGATGTCTTAACTCTACCATATGGTATGTTAAACATTTCATTTTCAGTTATATCCAATCGTTCATCAAAGAATATATCAGTTCTAGCTCGGATTACAATATCATAATCAATATCCAATTCCTTTGTAAGTAGGTTTGCTCTCCATATCTTATACCACATTGATAATGTACCAAAGTTCATACAAGAGTCTCTTAGATGTTGTTGTAATGAGTTTGGTGGATTGATTCCCATACGTAACTGTGATAGAGTTGATTGTTCAAACGATTTGAAGGATTCTACTTCAGTTTTCTTTACATCATATAATCTATGAAAGTTATCAATTGTATCACCTAGCTCCTCATTCTCAACATCCCAAAAGGATGCATACACATCCATATCATATTGTTTGATAAGATTATTCCAATAATCCTTAGTTCTTTCCAAATCTCTAATTTCACCAGAGAAACATATTGCTATCTTCTTCTTAGATGTAGTTACGTTGGGTTTTCTTTTTATCACTTTTTTAGTAGTTGATTGAGGTGATGATGAATATCCAAAATATTCTAAATCATCTTTCCACAATACTTCCAATTGTTTAATATGTTCTGAAGTGTACATATCGAAGTAATCTATTTGCTTAGGAAGTGATTCTAAATCAATATCAGTTAAATTGACGTGTTTTCTGAACTTATTAATATCAGCTTCTATTGATTCATATCGTAAAATAATACTAGTATCAGTTAGTAACCATTTTCCGTTGATATCTTTTAATTGAGAAAATAGTGATTTTCTAAATAATGGTGCATGGAATACAATAGACCTATCTAAGTATATATCTACAAATTTATGAAAATCTACTATGGTATGATTATCAGTTGGTAAATTATGATACTTTCTACACCATGCCCAATCATTAATAAAATATTGATATAGTAGATTAAACGGATTCCTAACAGTGGTTGCTAGAATATCAACTGATACGTATCCAAATTCATCAACATCCCTAAACTTACCCTCTGATTGTGATGTAAAATCCCAATCTCGCCAACCCTTTATTTGAGCTGGGTAGTTCCAAGATGTACCAGTTGAATGTATAGGTACAAATAAATTATCTAGCTCAACAACTTTATTTACAAAGTTTTTGTTGAAAATTTCATTTCCTGCATTTGGAATATCTATGTATAATAATCTCATTCTACAATATATTTATCACCCTTTACACAAGGAAATTTAATTACAGTTGTTGTTACATCACTAATGGTTCTAAAATCGGTTTTATCACCAGGTTCTATTATAATAACATCACCTTCATTATATACTACTGAATTCATCTCAGCACTACCTTTTGTGATAATAGTTATTTCAGTTGCCACTTTATGGTAATGAGTATGTTCGTATTCATCTTTTTTATAATTCTTAACCGATACCTCAAAGTCATCAGTTTTAAATAATGATGGTTCGAAGTTACCAACTACCCAACCTTTAAAAAATTCATCTAACTTACGTACTTTCATATTACAAATAATCTTCTATTAATAAATCTACTACTAAATCATTACCAACAACCATTGATACATCCTCTAAACTGTCTAAACCATGCCAAGATACTTCAATGTGTTCTTTAGCAATTGCCTCACTTCCATCGTTTTCATCTTTACTGAGTTCTACTTTGTAGAAGTGTACATTATACATACCATTCTCCACATTCACATAGAAATCACCTACTTCAATATCAGCATCCAATTCCTCAATCCATTCCCTATGTAATGCATTTGTATCAGTTTCATCCTTCTTAACTTTTCCACCGGGAAATTCCCAGTGACCTGAAGGTTTTAATCCTAATAAAATGTGAGGTATATTATCTTTATACTTAATACAAATTCCTGCTACTACTCTTTTCATTTTTTATAGTTTTGAATTATATCGGAACATATTCCGATTGTTGTTTCTATTGGTGTTTTTTCAAACACTTCTGGTAATACTAAAATTCCATTATCATATAGGTTAGTTGACCATATGTACCCATATGATGTTAATACCCCCATATCTTTATCATGTGAGAAGTAATTGTATTCGGGTCCAAAGGTGTTGATTTTATTAAAATATGAAAGTGAATCCATATTCTTACAATGTATCCACAACTTATCACTTCGGTCATCCAACCAATCAATATCAATTTGATAATCAGCCTTATCATGTCCTAAATATAACTTACCACTTTCTACTTCATACCACACATCAATCTCCACATCATAACCAGCTGCTATTGCTGTGTCTATGTAGTTTGGTTGATTCTCAAATGGAACCAATCTCCCATTTATATTACCTCTATGTGATATTAGTATCATTGTAATTCGTATGGTGCTTTTGGTTTCAACAAATCTTCTATCTTAGAAATACTTTGATTTAATTCTGGTGTGAAGTTATTATACCAATATGTTTTGAATATATTTGCAATTATCTTATATGGTTTTAATTCAGTTAATGGAATTATATCAAAGTTTTCAACCATTATCTGATTCATCTCTCTTTTGTGAAATTCTTCTTTGTATTTAGCCATAAGATATCCTTTAGTTAAGTTTATCTCAGGTTCCCAATATGAATATCGTTGTCCATCAACCACATGATATATTAACTTATTATCAAATGCATATTTAGTGGCCCCATACATAAACTTTAAGTTTTCAGTTGTTGCTGCCATTAAATGGTCTGATATATGGTATGGGAAATCCGTACCATGTCTAAAGAATACAGGTACTGTCCATATCTTTTCTGGATTGGTTACTATTAAATCTCTAATAAAATCTATATTTGAATAATACTCATCACCCCTAACCTTTACCACATATTTAGTGGTTACGTTGTTCAATCCATTTATAGTTGAAACGAATTGATAATTCATATTCTGCTCCCCACTATCTTTTGGAAGTTTAGATTGAATAAATTGTAGGTTGTTTGGGAAATACGATAAGTCCAATGTGTGGTCAGACCATGTTGAAATCACAATGGGAAATTGTGGAAATGTTTCCACATAATAATTATATGATTCTTGAGAAATCTTCCCTTGAATCAAAATTGTAACATCTTTCATTAAATAAGTAACCTTTTATTTCTTAAACTTTATGTTTATGAAATTTATTAAACCTGTTATTGTTGGTGCCCATAAGCCAATGAATATACCTAATCTTTCATTTCCAACAATCAGAAAGATATAGGATGATAATAGTATAGATAATAATACACTTAGTAACAATATATATTCTGATTTTGGTATTTTAGAGTTCTTTGCCATTATGAATCATAATCATCTTTAAGATAATTAGCTTTGTACTTTGATTTACGTTTGTAATCGTTAGTCTTTTTTACAGAACCGTTTTTCTTCTTTCTATCAAACTCATCTTCCCATTCATAGGAATCAGAAATATCCTTCTTCATTATTTAATCTTTAAGTAGTGTTCGGTGCATTCGGTTTTCTTGCTCTTTATCATCAACTAATTTAATAAGCGATTTGTGGAGATGTTCTAATTTTTCAATTTCCCTAGAATAGGTTTCTGAATCTTTTACAACTATTTGGTTGATTTTATCTTCTAACCTATCCAAGTCTTTTTGGCAATTAATCTTATCAAGTTTTAGCTCGTATCTCAAATCGGATACTGAACTTTGTAACTTAAATATGATAAAGGTTAATACCAATACCACTATACTTATTGTACCGAAAATGATAAAGTATTGAAATTCCATTATTTCTTCTTAGGTGTAGTTTTCTTTGATGCTGGTTTTCTTCCCTTACGAGCTTTTCCCTTAACTGCATCAACTACATCTTTAGATTGATTGGCTACTTCCTTTATTGCATCCACTACATCAGTAGCTTCTTCAATAACTCTCTTAGCTCTACGTTTTGTTTCTTTGACAACCTTTTCAGCTTGTTCAATTTTATCTTCTACTACATCTGGAATTAAATCTCCATCTGAATCTTTTAGTTTACCTGTCTTTTGAAGGTAAACTAATACGGCTGCAACGACTGCTATCACTGCTATTGTGTAAATAATAATCATAATTTTTATTTTGTTGGTTTAATATAAATATCAACTGATTAGATAAACATCTGAAAATCATCAGAATCCTCAGTTGCTTCACTTTCCTTAGAGGTGTGATTTGTTACTGCAAATGATGCTAATATCATAGTTGCTAATGCAATTAATAGGTTTCGGAAATACTTTCTAATCTTCTCCATACAATGAATACTTTTTATCGGGTTTTGGTTCTATAATTGTTTCTTCTTTTTTAATCACATAAGTAAAACCTTCCCTAGCATCCATAAAGAATTGCGTATCGCCATCTTTTTGGTAAACATACTCTAATACATCTGTCAATGATTCAAGTACGACTGAAGAGTTATCTAAGGGAGTCCATCGGTCACCCGGTGGAACTCTCTTAGCAACTTTTACTTTTACCTCTTCGGTAATAACTTCAGGTTCTTTCACTATTCGATAACTCTTATAATTCTACTCTCACGAGCTCCACTTACTTTGAAATCAATATTTGCTGCTGAATCAGTAAAATCACCAATAACTCTCGCTTCCGCTTCGGTTACTGACATAGCATCTACTAAATAGATTTCTTTGTTTTTCTTGTCTTTACCATTTTTTAGTGTGGCAACCACTACTTCAACTGTTACTTCAAAATACTTTGACATAATCTTCGTTTATATTTATATATATTATTAATTTAAGTAAAGATACAAAAATTAATTGGATTTACCAAACTTTTTTAAAATTAATATTCATATTCTTTTTTCGGCCCCGTAAGATTACCAACAATTAGGAATGAGCAGTTAAAACATAGCATTCTTAAATTATCATATAGGTGGTTCTTTTTGTTGCCATCAATGAAATCCAATACTAATGGAACTCTGAAATCAGTTACTCGCCTTTCCTCACATCCACAATTACTACACTTCTCCTCAATGTAACCATTTTCCAATAATCGTTTCTTCAGTTTCCAAACTGGGTACTCTGGATGTTTTCCAGCTAAGATATCATCTATCCCATGAGCTAATGCGTTTGGGTTACTACCCTTACGGATACCAATACCATGTGGATTCTTTAATTTCTCAAAGATACCATATTCTTTAGCGTACTTCTTATATGTGTTATAGGATACTCCCAACAACCTTGCAGCTTCTGCAGCAGAACGTGCTTTTTGTTGAACTTCTTTAATTTCAGATTCCATTAAAGGTCTAGCTCCCAATCCCCGTTTGGTTCTTTGTTTAGGTGCTACTGATAAATCTTTAGTTGGGTCTAAGTGTGGAAATAACTTCTCACCTTCTTCGTTGTTTGTAACTTCTTCCATTATTATATACTATTTTAAGTTTTTGTCCTTATGTGTATAAATATAGAGTAATCTCTTTTTCATACACAAAACCTAAAGTTGTTATAGTAATGCTAATATACAAAAAAAGATTGGAATAACCAATCTTTTCTTTAATTTATTTTATGTTAAGTGTATTTATTTATTGGATTCATTAAATCTACGGGATTTTTCAACCGATGCCCAATCAACCCCTTTAATTAAATCTTTTATAGATTTGAATTTTGGGGAATTTATCATTTTACCATTTAGAATATAAACTACACCTCCTGATAAATCTTTTCCTTTTTTAATTTTACCTTTTGATATTACTTGCCAAAAGTTTCTATCAAATCCCTTTGGAACGAAAAACGAAATAATATTTCCAGTTGATTGTATGATTTTTAGTTTTTGTACATCTGAGATTTTAGTTAAAGGTGTTTTAGCATCAATTCCATCTAAACCTTTAAATTGCTTTTCAGTAATTACCGATTCTAATGCTGTATGGTGCCTGTTTTCGCTATCTTTATATGACTCGTAATCTACTTTGGTGATTTTCTTTACTTGCTGTTCTGCGGCATCTACCACTTTGAATAAGTTTTTAATGAATACATTATCATCTATTTTGAATAACCCCTCGCCAAAATCAATTATATCTTCTTTGTAATTAATAAATTTTCCTAATTGCTTCTTTTTAGTTTTTATTAATCCAAAAAATACCTTTTTATATTTAGGAAATGGGTTGAAATATACACTATAACTAAATCGTAATCTCTTAGCGTCAGATTCGCCGATGGTGACAACAAACCTACCTAATGGGTACTCTTTATACCAAAACTCATCTCCGTAATTTGAACTATTTGCTGTTTTCTTAAATCTTCGTTTTTTGAATTGAGTTACGTATAAATCATAATTATCAATATATCCTTCGTTTACAACCGATTCTTTCATATTTGCTGTTATGGATTGTGGTGCGTTATTCATAACCCATCTAAATAATTTATCCTTCCAAAACTTTTCTGGAAATATGCCACCCTTTGCCTTTTTAAGAGGTAATGAAAGAAATCCAGATGTAAATTTTACCTTTATATCTCTTTTTTCTTTCTGATTATTTTTTTGTGTCTTTTCAATTTCCTTACCATCTGCTCCTTTTAGGAATACAGTGTTTTGTGGATTATTTAGAATTACATCAACTCTACCATTCATACCTTTAGGAAGTGCCTTAGTTATAATCCCCCAAATAGTATTAGTTGCACCTTCGTGTGTTTGTAAAAGAATATCATCAGGTACCATTCTAGCTCTGTTCTTATTGTTAACCATTGCCGTAACATAATTTGTAAGTATCCAAGTTAAGTGAACATTATCAGCTTTATAACCAACAGCCTTCAACTGAGCTACCACCGAAGTAATTGATGTTACTTTCTTTGCAGTTATATCAAATAATATGTTTGGTAGTGTTTCTGGGTTATTCTTACCCCTTAATAAAGTTATTAATGATTTATCTTTGATACCAATAGCATCTACTAATATATGTAAAGCATATACGTGGTCTGGGTTCTTTAGATTTAGGTTTTGTAATTTATATCCTTTATCTTGTATTTTGTTAATTAACTCCAAATCCTTTGGTTTGATATTTCTTCCGTACTTTTTAGTAATCGAATTGATATCCAACTTACCCATTCTATTTAAAATTTGGATTTGTTTTTTTATCTCATCCACATCTCTTAATTTAAATGATGCTGAATCTAAAAAGTTTTCAATTGCGAATCCCTTACCACTACCAGCTCCACCTGCTACAAATACAACTTGTCCATATGGTTTGCGATTACCATATGTAATTAACTTTTCGTTTAATATATCCTCCGTTATTTCTTCGTAAATCATTGTACTATATCTTTATTATATATATTAAAATTTTAGAAAGTTCTATCTTTCTTTGATACTCAAATTAAAGGTTACTGGTAATCCAGTCACTTTAATTGGTATTGGGTTACTAAATGGCATATACAATACCTTTGCTTCACCACCCTTTAAACTTCTATCATTTGTCCAATCATTACCAGTTCCAGTATTTAGAATAGCTGAACCAGCATTATCTAATAACCATTGTTTACCTTGTGCTGGAGTGAATTCTGGATGTAGTTCTAATATACAAGCCAATACACCAGCTACTTGAGGTGATGCCATTGATGTTCCCGTTATATTAGTTTGTTTAAAATTAGTGTTTAGTGTGTAATTTTGAGAACCACCTCCCCATCTGTTTGTAGTGGAAGTTGAACTCATTATGTTTGTTCCAGCTGCGTAGATATCAACACCAGGTCCAGTTTCGGATGAAGTTGCTTTTCTATCTAAAGTTGCTGATGATACGGATGAATCTATATTACCAACTATGATTGCTCTCGGAGAACCATCCAATCCAGCATCTCCATATGGTGAGGAACCTCTGTGGTAGTATTTGGTACCAGTTATTGAATGAGTATAGTTGTTATTATAATCAGTGCCACCTACTTCATCTATTTTATTGGAACGATTACCAGCAGCAACACATATATGTATTCCGGCTTCCAACATCTCTTCAATATCAGTATCAACGGATACAATTCTATTATTACTCGCATAGGTTGGGTTAGCGTTAAAGAAAGAATACATCAACCCATAGTTGTTTTCTCGTTCGGATGTACTATCTATTTGTGTCCCATTATAATCAACACCTCTATAATTTATGTTTGTGATTTGAGCTTGTGTAAATGTAGATAGATATCCCCAACTCATATTTACAACAGTCGGTCTTTTATATCCAGTTAAAGGGTCAATCGATTTAGCGTTGTGCCAACCTTTTATAGCATCAAATGCAAAAGATGTTGAAATACCAGTTCCACTATCAGTATCACCTTCCAATCCAGAAATCTTTTGATGTAATACCTTTGAATTCTTTGCAAATCCATATGTTTTACCAACAGCTATACCACCACAATGTGTTCCATGTCCATCGAAATCTCTATCGTGATTTGCGTTTTGTGTGAATGCACCAAATGCTCCCCAATCTACTGATTCGAATCGAGAGTTACCATCACTATCTTCAAATTCAGGATGGTCAGTTTGTATACCACTATCTTGAGTGATTACATCTACACCCTTTCCAGTTAATGTGTATGTATAACTTTCTGAAGTTGTGGTTGATGTTCCGTAGTTGTTAGTTTTTGATAATGCTCTTATTAATCCCCAATTTTGGATATCAGCACTATCAGATGATGATTTTGTAAATGTACCACTTTGAGTTGCTCTTGGAGCTAGTACGATATCATCTCTAAATTCAGGTGGAATTTCAACTGCCATAACTCTTTCATCGTTTCTTACAGTTTCAGCTTCTACTTCTGAAAGTGTATACCAAGTTTGCCTTTGGGAGTTTTCTCTTTGGTTTGGAGAATTTACTCTTCGATTGGGAATGTATAAATTACCTCCATCGTTATCCAATTCCATATCACCCCAAAAGGATTGATAATCTACACCCTTATTAAGTATTACGTTATACGTTACCATACGTTAGTTTGATTATTATACAAATGCGATTTCTTTCCACTCAGTTCCATTAAAGAACCATAATTTGGAATCGGTTCCAATACTACCACTATTCATCATACTACCAGTTAATGGTGATGCGGTTGGATTTCCAATTGTTTTTTCTAAGGTTAACATATGGTTAACTCTAACATCGGCTGATGAAGATAGTATTAAACCACCCCCTCCAGTCGTAATTTGTATAGTGTTACCAGCATCAATTTCTAATGTAGTTGCTGCACTTATAGTTGGTGTACCAACATCCCCAGCGATAAATGAATCAGCGGTTACCGAACCACTTACGTTGATTGAACCCTTTGTATCAATTGAACCAGTTATTTTATAATTACCAGTTAAATCCTGGCTATGTGTAAATTCTTGTGCTACTGAATCATATACTAAGATATCACCTTCAGCTACATCAACAGTTATAGTACCCACATCGGATAACTCACTCAATTCAGTAGCTCCTCCACCACTTCCAATTGCATCTATTCTACTTGCAAAGGATTCTGATATTGGTGTGAATGTAAACTCTTGAATACCACTTCCAGATACTGATGATATATTAATGTTTCCATTAAATCCAGAACCCTGTCCAGTAAAAACTAAATTTGGTTCACTCCATACAACATTTGATATATAATCGGCTCCGGCACCTGCTCCTTCAACATTATCGATTCTCTGAGCAACGGATGAAGAGAATGAACCTGTAAATGTATTTAGTTCATTAACACTATTATCAATCGAACCAGTTCTGGCTTCTAAACCTTCAAATCTAGCGGTACCACTACTAACTTCCACAGCCGTTACTCTTTGTGAGAATGAACCACTATCTACTATCAATGCATCAACTGATGCTGATATAGATGCTGAGTGGTAATTCAACGATGCGGTATGTGCTAATATATAACTATCACTTCCAGCTGATAAGTTAAAGTAAGGTATATTTGATACATCGGAACCACTTGTTATCGTAACACCATCTCCTATAAAGTATGGAGTATCTGTTACACCTGAATATGTTATTTGTTGTGATGATGAAACTAATGTTACTACATTATCATTACCATCAACCGAACCACCATTTAACATAGATGCGGTTACTTCACCCAATCTAACTTCAGTAATACCACTACCTTCATTACCAATTCTATCAGAAAGTGATGCCGATAGTAAACTAAATGAACCTGTTATAGCATCTTTATCTGCGAATGATGCTGTCGAATCCGTAGTTACGAACCCATTATTAATTATTTGAATTGAACTACTTAATAAGTTTTGAGGTAATCTATCTTTTATATATACCTCATTTATGTCACCAGACAATACGTATCCTAATTCTGATAATTGAGTTGAACCAGATATGGTACCAGTTGGTAGTGGAACATCCGAACTAAATGCATTTCCAGTTCCAGCGAAAGTAATTACACCATTTTGGATACTAACATCATTTATGAAATCTGCACCACCTCCACCACCGAATCTATCATTCAATGATTGGGAAAATGCTGTGAATGTAAAATTATTAGCACCAGTACCTATTTTTATTTGAGCTAGTGCTAAATTAGTAGTTGTTGGGTCAAGTACTGATTGGGATACTATGTGATAATCATCATTATATTCTACATCACCATCACTACCACCACCAGCTGCAACTGATATAGTAACAGCTCCATCGGTTGTAGATACACCAGTTCCAGTAAAATTGATAGATTTTACATCGGCTTCAATCGATGTCCCACTTTGTAATATTTCAAGTGAACTTGATGTAAATCCAAAATCAGTAATTTGCTGTGAACCAGAAATAGTTCCTTCAGTAGAACCACCACCACCAGCTTCCAACGTAGTTACTCTACCTTCCATTGAAGATGAGAATGAACCAGTAAATATATTCAACTCACTAACACCCTCTGCAATCTCTAATGCATTTACTCTACTATTAATTGAACCAGTGAATGTGTTTAATAAACTAACATCAGTCCCATCAACTGTTACTTGTATAATACCACTACCAGAATCATCAACAATAGCTCCAACTAATTTTATTTGGGTAACATCTGCAATTGATTCTAACCTCTCATCTGAAACAGTTAATGAATATACATCAGCTACGGGTATTGCTATGGTAACATCACCCGAACCATTATTGGTTACAGTTCCACCAGTTACAGAAATACTATCTACATCAGTTACAGTAGTTGAACCATCCGATACTTGTAGATTTAATTGTGAACCGCTATCAATTGATAATGCAATATCACCACTACCATTATCAGTTACAGTAGCTCCGTAAACAGTGATAGAATCAACAGTACTTACTGAAGTTCCTCCACCAATAACACCTAAGTTATAGCCAGCAGGAAAAGACCCACTTAAAACACCATCGGCGTTTAATTTAGTTTTAACCTTAGTATCGGTATAATATTGTGCAGTACCTTCGGAAATATTATCAGTAGATAATGCGTTTATTGTATTGTTTACAGCAGCAATCTGATTAGCCAATTCTGTATCAGTTGCAACATCTGAATTTGTAAATGCCTTTAATGATGACATTTGTGCTTTTAGAGTTACACCACCGTCAACAAGAGGAACTATGGTAGTTCCATTAATTGAACCAGATACTAATTCGGTTAATGCGGATATTTTAATATTGTCTGCCATGATAGTTTATCTCCTTTTACTTTTTTTATCGGGAGTTTCGTTTAAGTCACCCCTTTCATCTTTATCTTCAATTGTTTTCAACTTCTGTATGTAAATAGCCTTTTGCTTTTCTCTTCGCTTAGAAGTAGTTGGTTTAGTGTATTCTTTCCTATCCTTTAATTCTTGGATATGTCCACTATCAAACCCCCTTCTTTTGAAGATTTTTAAAGCCCTATTAATATCACCCTTGCGGACTTCAACAGAAACTCTAGCCTTTGGTTTACTCATATTGTAACAATTAATATAATTAGTTTATGTATGCGTTCAATTCGTACCCATTCTTCATACCATATACTTGAATGTGTAACATTTTCTTTTGAGGTTTACCATTTTTAAGTAATTCCAAATTTACTTTAGTTGTTTTACCAACTGAAGGTCTTTTTGAATTCATACCTACTTTGTTGAACAACTCATCATCTTCAATAGTGTACCCTTTTTTACCAGCCATTACTTCAGCAGCTTCAATAGCATGAGTATAAGATTTGAAATATATCTCATGTTCTAAATTAGTTCCTTCAACTTTCATACCTGAAATGTTTGAACGAATTATCATTGCCTTTCCACCATCCTTCTCAACTGATTTTAAGAACTTCTTAGCATCTACTTCGCTTGAATATGCAGCTGATGCTGGTTTTATATTTCTATTGTTAATATCTTTCTTAACTTTAAACATTACTACGAATGCCTTAGCTTCTGAAATTGTTGATTCGAATTTAAAATCTTGGTTAGCCATTGATTTCTCAGATTTGATTGCTAACAACCCTTGCTTTGATTTAGGTATCTTTAATTGTGCAATTGCCTTTTTCTTAGCATCCCATAAATCAGTACCATTTATCTTATACTGCTTTTTGTTGTAGAATGCAATAAATTTTCCTTCATTTACTGATTCGGATTTATTTATTTTATTACCAGCTTTAACTGCATCTTTGTGAGCTTTTGAGTTTTTGTGTGCAGGTTTTTCACCTCTAGCTTTCTTAGCTCTTATGTTTGCCCATAACCCATCTCCTTCGTTTACATCCTCATTCTTCATAAGTTTGTGTGCCATATGTCCCATTGCTACAATACCACTCTTTACAAACTTATCTTTATTAGATTGTTGTTTAAGTGCATCATATACTTGAACCATTAGAGATGCTGATTGCATATCTACTCTTACTTTCTTCTTTGATTTAGTATCAACTACTAAAGCGTTTTGTTTATCTTTTACAATTTTTCTTAATTGAATGATAACATCATCTTCTTTAGCTTCAGTAACTACTGATTCGTTTTTGAATGGATTAAATAAACCTCTCTTACTTACTTCCTTTTCAGTAGATGGTGCAACCTTTGCATTGTTTTGGTGTTTGTTTTTAATTGGATTATATTTTTCCAATTCATCTACATCCACATTACCATCAGCATCAGTTTTCACTTCACCTGATTTATCATCACCTAATCTTACGATACCAACAGTCTTAGTTCTTTTATTATAAACTAAATCATCCTTTTTGAATTTACCTTCGTTTACTACTGATTCGTTTTTACTTAACGATTTCAATTTAGAGTCAATTGATTTAATTTCTGCATTATTAACAGATATCTTTTTTCTACGATTAGGGTTTGATTCTAAGTTACCAAATCTTTCGTTTGATTTAACCAAATTTGCTCTTCTTTTTGTTAGAGTTGCTTTTGTATCACCAGCTTCAGTAACTACTGATTCACCTTTGTATTCAGCATCCTTATACATACCACTAACTTTATCATCAAGTTCCTTAGCCAACTTCTTCTTTTCATCACCAAGTTTTTTAAGAACCTTTATAAAAGCTTCCTTTTTATCTGTATCTTTGTTTTTCTTATAGAAATCCAATGCCTTAGCAATATCATCAATGTTCTTTTGTTGTAGTTTTGAGATAGCGTTAATACTTCTACCTTCATTAACTACTGATTCATCTAACTCAAATTCAGAATATTTGTTTAAATCATTTAAACTTTTTAATTCAACTCGCTTACCAGCTGAATCCATTCCGTAGATAGTAGCGGTATATTTACCCATTCCATCAGAACGTTTACCTTTTAATTTTTGTTTTAATTCAGCACCAGCTCTACGTTTGCTAACGTTAGATGATTCGTTTACCGATACTCCTTCATATATTGATTTAAGATACTGAACGAAATCTTTATCGTTTTTCATTGCTCTAAAATCACTATCCGAAAATACCTTCTTTAAGAAATCTCTAATATCTTTTGAATCTTGTCTAATTTGGTCTATTGCTGATGCAACGCCCTCTTCCATTTCTTCTGGTGATTTACCAAATGTGTTATGAACTAATGTATCAAGTTTTGTATGAAACTCTTCTTCCTCAGCATCAGTAGCTTCAGTAATTTTAACTGGAACTAAGTGTGTTCCAATTTTATTATCATACATCATAATATATGGGATTCCATCTTTACCCATAAGTTTAAAATCTTTATGTTTCTTATCCCAATCCTTACGAGTGATTGTTTGCATCTTTGGTTTTGTCATCTTAATTTAGTTTTTTTGCTATTGTGTAGAAATCAAATACAAATCCGTATCCAGCACCATCATAACTATGGTCAATTTCAACAGGTAATTTTAATTTCTTATCTAATTCTTTTAATATGATATAATCAATCAGTTCATCACCACCAGCTCTATCTGCGATAGCTAACTGAAGTGCATCCAATTCTTTAGAACTTTTTGCGATAGCGATTAACCCTTTGTTTTTTAGTTGGGGTATAAACTTAAACTCAACTTTGTGAGTTTTACCACCTGCTTTAATATTGATTTTCATACTTAATTGTTATTATATTATAAATATAGTTTTTTAGTGTTTTATATGTTGAACTCGCCAACGTACATCCTTACCTCTCAACATCTTCTTAGTTGCATCTACGTTCTTTTTGGAATCATCAGCAAAATACACATCATCGTAACCTTCGTTATCGATTTTATCTTCTATCCAATCAGCTTTATCTTTCGGGTTATTGGATGCTAATGCTACTACATATATTTTCTTGGAATTTACTCCAATATCTTTTAGATACTTCTTAATAGGTTTGTATGCTGCTCTAGCAGTTAAGATATAAACACCACTACCACCACTACTCATCATTACTCTTCTTAAAATCTTAGTAATACTTTTTATTTCCTTTGGGTCTTTAACTTTGTTGAAATCTGAAAAATCAAAATCATCACCATCCTTTTCATTGTAAACTGCGTATTCACCCGGAGTTAGTTTTGATTTTTTACCATCCGAATGAGTGATGTATATGAATGAAGTTGTTTTTACCAACGTATCATCAAAATCAAAAACTCTTAAACTCTTTTTTTCAGTAAGTAAACTTCGTGCTATCATATCTTCTTGCTCTTTTATCAACATACTAATATACGAAATTATTTTAACTTATCCAAATTTTGATTAATAAAAGCCTGATTATTTAATTCCAATAATCTTAGGTTTTCTTTTTCTAAATATTGTACTTTAACACTAAGTTCTGCTAAATCCTTTGTGAGTTGTAATATCTTTTCTCGTAAGTCATCTTTTTCGTTAGAGCTACGTTCCAATAATTCCTCCAACCTATCAATACGCTTTGCGCAATCATCTTTGATGAAATCTTCTTCTTCTTTTTTGTATTGAGCACGTTTCTCATAAAATCTCCAAGCTCCGGCTGAACCTAAGACTGTGGCTAATGTGATAAATACTGCGTATAATGATTCAGTTTGCATAGTTGTTGTTATTTTCCTTTTTCTAATTCTGCTCTAAGGTAATGCTTTGCACCTATTAGGTAATCTTTTGCTTTGATAACTTTAGCTTGCCACCAATGTGGTAAGTCAATCTCTTTTCCACTTTCTTCAAACTCAACCATCATTTCTCCCAACTCATCTGCGTATCTTTCGATGGTACTTAAATCAGCTCTTAACATACCCGGTTCATCATCTTGATGTCCGATATCAGTATCTTCCAATTTTAGTTCATCATCAACACCTAATTTAGAAACATACTTATCTTCCATATCTTGCATTTGGATAAGATTCTTTCTACGTGCGTTTATTTTTTTAGTTAAATCCTTTAGGATATTAAGAAGTTTTAATTTCTTAGTAGGGTCCTTCTCAGTATTATAAGGTACCACCACTTTCTTTCTATCGGCTTCTAACTCCTTAATAACTTTTTTAACTGCTTCCATTTTCATATAAAGTTTAGGAATACCAGCTTCTACCAATTGTTCAATGGTAAATCTTTCCTCAAACTTTTCAATTAAATGTTGTTCTATTAGTTTCATAATTTCTTATTTTATACTACCTCTATAATAAATATAAAGATAATTTTATTTAATGATTCAGCAACCCCAATAAGTTGAGGTTACCTTTTATCATTTTGGTTCGTCTTTTTTAAATATTTTGGTTGCACCATCAATACCAAAAGAACCTAAAGTAATAATTACGAATGAATTGAATACTGTATCATCTATTACTAGAGCTGTTCCCATTATACCAGTTATAATATCCGCTGCTGCGAAAACTGTCATTACTGCGAATGATGCGAATCCTACAATGTTTTTTTCGTTGTAATCGTTTTTGTCTTTAAAAATATCTTTAAATGCCATAATATGTTTGTTTAGTTAATTTAAGTAACCAATTAACATAACCTATTTGATTATAAATATTGAGATAGATTAGAAACGATTAAATCCTAGCTATGAAACTATGTAATTCAGTTGATAAGTGTGATTGGGCTTCTTTATAGAAATCTGTTTTCATATCAGCTTTTACTATTTTATTTTTAATAGTTGGCTCTCTGTTAAAGTAATCCTCTGAGATGTAGATTCCATCCAATACATATTGTTTAATGTCATAACCCTTTTTAATAGCACCTATGGATGCCATCATACCAAAGGTATCCTCAGGCCCATATCCACCAAATGAATCAGGTATTCCAATGAACTGCCAAAACTCTTTTGAATATAATGTATGCATACCACATCCAAACTTAATTGTGGGTATTAAATGCATTACCAGTTTATTTGGGGTTTGTTGATGTACGCTTTCCAATGTTTCTTTAGTATTGAATTCAGTATCTCTCATACTCGAATCAACCAATACGTCCCAGCTATTATCCCACCATTTTGGAATAGCTGGTGAAACTATATATTTACCATTTAATGGCTCAGCTGCTCTAAGTTGGTACATTAATTGATGTTCATGGATTATAATATCAGTATCCACAAATAAGAATTGGTCAAAGTAGTTAATCTTAATAGATTCTCTCTTTTGTTGAGTTGTACCCCACATAGAATCATCCAATATTATTTCATTAAGTTGATGTATTTCCTTATACTGAAATTGTTCGTTGAATATCTTAATGAAATAATCTTGCTTTAATTCACTGTTATCCCAATCAGTCAATTTTGGATTTAGGTTTAAAGTTGCCTTTATGTACACCTCATAATCCTTACAATACATAAGTGCCTTACGATACTGAATCATAAAGGTTTGAAACATTTCTATTTCATTTGGCATGATGTGAATACACACTAATGTTTTCTTACTCATTAAAATACGTTTTTAAAATGTGGTTTAATCATATCAATGGTTTTCAAAGATTTGATGTATATATCAAATATATCAAATGAGAAACTTCCAAATGTATCAGTTTCCTCAATTATAAAAGGTAACCTTTTAATAAACTCAACAAAATGATTTTGAGTTACTTTACTTGCATCAAATGAAATGATTATATCATTATTTTTTTCATTATCAAATGGTTTAACTCTATCAGTTATATCATATTCAGATTGTTTATTTTCCAATGTTACATAAGTACCATATTCACAATCTACATATATAGTATCACACCAAGGTTCTAATATTGATAATAGTTGTGTATTACAATTTTTAACAACAAAACCTGTATTGTATCGTTTTGGTACAATTGGTAACATATTATCATCATGCAACACATCAATATGCCATTTTCTCCACCACTCTTTAAATTTATTTTCTCTGAGTAATGTGTATTCTTCCGAATCCTTTGGTTTGTACCAAATTGTACCATCAGGTAATGGAATCTCTTTTTCAATTTCAATACCATCTTTAAACCTACTTCCTCTACAAGTCATATGATACACGTATGCATCTCTACTCTGAATTAGTTTATATCCATTTAAATGAAATCTATTGAAGATATCAGAATCTTCCAATTCCATTGGTGCGAATAAGAAGTCATGTCCACCTATTGATGTAAAATCTTCTTTATACATTACCCAAGGTGCAAAGATACCCATTGATGTTTTATCTCTATCAATCAACTCTTTAGAATTTACAAACTCTAAGAATTCATCTTTCTGATTAGTAAACTCACCCACTTCCATACCAAAGTTCCTAACGTACTTTTCAGGTCCAGGTGGATGTAGAGGTGGTTCGATACGAGTTGCTGATACAACACTCATTGGTGTAAGGTGTTTCAATGTATTCTGAACATACATTGGTGTTACTACCATATCTGAATGTAATATTGATACAATTGGAGTCTTAGCCAACTTAAAACCAATATCATACAATACAGTATGTCCAACTCTATCACCACTATCGTTTCTATATGTGATGATATTATCTTTACCATCTGCGTAACTTTCAATCCACTCCCAACTATTATCATCCGAAGCATCATCCAATATTACGATATCATGCTCACTACCATAGTGTTCTTCAATAGAACCTACGGCTTGTTGTAGATATGGTAGATTACTTCTACAAGGTATTACAAATGTTATTCTTTGATAATTTGTCATTACTTCTTATTAATATAGTTATCTAAATAATATTGGAGGTCTGATGGTGTTCCCAATCCCCACATTTTGGGTGTATCAAATGTTCTTACTTTCAATCCACTCTTAATTGCAATATTGTAAACTGGTGCTACGTAGAATTCACCATTTACTCTGATATCACTATCAATCATTTCCTCAGCGTACTTAACGAAATCAGAACCATGCTTATAATAATAGAATCCAATTGTTGCTAAATCAGATATTGGATTCTTCTCCTGCACTTCAGTTACAAATCCATCTTCATCTAATTTTGCGAAACTCCACTTTGGGTGAGTTGAATGAAATACTGGGATTCCACCATCACAATCATTCTCATTCATTTTGTAGAAAAACTCATTTGAATCCCATTCTACAAATTGGTCAGAATTAGCGAAGAACAATGGATTACCATTATCAATAAATTCCTTAGCCAATAAAGCAGTACAAGCAGCTCCCTCAGTTACACCCTCAACTTCTACTATTGTACAATTTGGTGTAATTAAGTTAAGTAGTGTATCTAAGTTGAATTTCTCTCTATGGGATTTCTGAACTACATATATGTAGTTTGCATCAATGTTTAGATTCTCAACTACAACCTGTATCATAGGCTTACCATCAACTTCAATTAATGGTTTTGGAAATACATAACCAGCATCAACAAATCTACTCCCAGCTCCTGCCATTGGAATCAATACGTTTAACTTTTCATCTTTCCACTTTGGTTTATCATTTGTTTTACCCATTTCTATTTCGTTTAACTTTTTATAGATTGTATCATAAGTTACTTCACCCGGATTCTTTACTCTCAATACGTGAGATTTAGAACGTGATGCTGCAAGTAATCCATATGGTGAATCTTCTACGATTAAAGTTTCGTGTGGTAAACAACTCATCATTGATATTGCCTTCCAATACATTTCTGGATGTGGTTTAGAATTTTTAACATCTTCATTAGATATAACTAAATCCATATACTCCATTATACCCAACTTAGATAGAACTGTCAATACAGTCTTTCTGATTGAGTTGGAACAAACTGCTATCTTATACCCATCATCAACCAATGAACTCATTAGTGATTGTAATTCTACATTGGGTTTTAACTCTTTCAACATTTTCAATGTGTACTTTTGTTTCTTTTCCCAAATATCAGAATGTTGTTCAGTTGGTAAACCTTTGTTCTCACTCAACATCTCTAACTTTTGATTTGTTTTTAAACCATCATAAGTTGATAGGTGTTCAGCCCAACTGATTTCATATTCTTTTCCTAATGCATCGTTCAATGCATCAAAGTGGATGTTTTTAGCCTCAACCAATACACCATCTAAATCGTAAATCACTAATTTTGTTTTCATACTATTCCTCTTTCAAATGGGTTGATATTATACTTCCCAAATAATTTATCCAATTCATCCCTATACTCACCCATATTCCACTTACCTTTATTAATAGCTGTAGCTATATAAGGAAATATGATACTATCACAATGATGCATACCCCGTTGTTTCTCATTACCCAATCTTACCATATAGTGATGTGTGATGGATTCAACTGCTCCTTCAAAATCCCATATGTTTAAAGATGGTACTGAATTTAACAAAGATACGAAATCTTTTCGGTTTATCAAAGTCGGTTGGATAGAAAATGAACTTTCCACTAAAGTATTATCTATATCAGATGATGATTTATTGGTAATGGTATTGATAAGCTTTATTGAACCAACCTGTCCACTATTTACCAAATCATAATACCTTTCAATATAATCTAACTTTACCTCACTAAATAATATCATATCCTCATGCAAAAACAAAATAGTTTCTTCGGTAATCTGAGGTAGTACTTCTTTCCAGCGTTCGGTATATGGTTTGCTATCATCATATGTTAATTGTACATATTGTGATAATTTTGAATGTTCTTTATCAACCACCACATATACTTTGTTGTTAGGTAAATACTTTTTAAGTTGGCTAAAGAACATATCCCAAACATCAACCATATCAGTATGTGTATAAACTACTATTGGTACATTCATACTAGCTTATCTTAATTTTAATTTAACTAAATTAGTATATTCATGTGGTGTTCCTAACACTATCGTATCATTATCATTATGTACATCACCACTCACAATACGCTTATCATCTTTTATCATTTTATCATATATTTGACTTATATAACCATCTACATAATATTTACGATATGTTTCGGTAGAACTAAATCCATATAGACCAGATGTTGCTTCATTGGATATTAGTATCTTTTCAGAAATATTAGTTATAGTATTATTATCACGTAGTACATAACTGTATTTATGATTTTGAGATGAAAATAAATCTATATACCCATCTGCATTATTCAATTCATTATTTATTCTTAAATAATCTCTGTTATATAATATAGTATCTATGTTATGTACAATAAACCTACTTTGGGAGTTACTTTTCTCAATCCCCCGCAAGAGTGTTTCTGATTGGCTATTTGTATCATCGATTACTATTATCTTAAAATTTCCAGAAGTATAATAATCACACGTTTTTTGAATATGATTATAATAATCCATATCCTTTTTATGCATTATCAAATATACATTATCAAATTTATAATCCATAAACTGATTTAGTAATTCTGATAAAATTGTTCTGTGTCCCCAAGGTAACAAAAACTTAGGTATTTGATAACCCTCATTTTTAAACCTACTATATTCACCTGCCATTGTTAAAAATAAATCCATTGCTATATTTGTTTAGTGCCATTCATTTGTTGGAAATATTGTGATATCTTTTACCACAACATTATCAGATAGACCAATTATATAGTCTACTGTATTAATTATATCAGTTGGGTCTAACAACTTAGTAACATCACCAGGATACTTATTACCAGAGTTCCATAACTCGGTATTTATACCACCCGGATGTATATTACTTATCAATATACCCTTTTCTATTAATTCTTGTGATAATGAATCCATAAATACTTTCAATCCTGCCTTGGATGCACTATATAAAGATTGGTTCTTAATACCACTTAGACCAGCTACTGAATTTATATTTATTATTCTACCACGTTTCATCTTTGTAATCGAATGTAATGTAACCATAATAGAACCCTTTAGGTTTATATCTATTACTGAATTAATATCCGATTGTTTAATATTATCATAGTCAGAACGTTGATATATTGCTGCGTTATTTATTAAAATATCTATATTATCGATTTCATTAATGAAATTAATAATTTCACTCTCATTTGATATATCAACACTTTTACATGGGAAATTTACCTTATCACTATTTCTACCGAGTGCGTATATATCATAACCCAGCTTTGTAAAATGAGTAACCATTTCCTTACCCACTCCACTTGTTCCACCTGTTATTAAAATTGTTTTATTTTTCATTTATATCTTTGAATATATTAATTATAGTAATTACCTCATCGAATGTTACATCATTCAAAAATATATGTGAACCCAGTCCATTAGGTATTGGTAAATTCTGGTTTCCGTTTCTATGCTTTACAGTATCACTTAGACTTTCCCATAAGATATTTATATCATAAAACATTGGATGGTCTGTTGGTAATCCTAATTTTTTTGAGGTTTCATATACCTTATCCAAATCTTCTTTAGTTAAATACCCCCTCTTATATGATAAACAACACGAAAATAATATATCAATAGCAACTGCATGTCCATGACTTAAACTAGGTACATTATCAGTTTCTAAACTCTTCATTTCTATTATAGGGCTGAAAGAGTGTCCAAAATCCATCGACCTCTTCAAATCAGTTTCCCATAAATTATGTTCCAATTGGCTTTTCATAACAGATATAGCCCTATGAATTACCTCATGTGATGTATGGTGATTGAAATTATTATTATATAGAATATCACCGAAATTATATAAAATATTAAACAAATCCAAATCTGCAATAACTCCAATCTTTATAATCTCACCAAGACCAGAACTTATTTCTATTGGTTCCAATGTTGGTAAAAATGTAGTATCTAATAAAGATGCTACTGGTGGGTAATATGAACCTAATCGATTTCTACGTGTCATATAGTTTATACCAGTTTTAGCTGCTACACTAACATCAACTATACCAAGTAAGGTAGTTGGTATCCTTAGATATGGAATACCCCTACGGTACATACTTGCGGCTAAACCTACTAAATCAAGTACCACACCTCCACCTATTCCTATAAGGGAAATATCACGTCTAGTAAGTCCGAAGTTTTCCATTTTCTCCAATAAGATAAATAGATTGTCTACACTCTTATTACATTCACCCCCATCCAATAGTACTGATTGGTATGGTATATTATTTTCTTCGAAGTAATTTGTTATGTCAGTAAGATAATGTGTTGCAACGTTTGCATCTATCACCAATAGCTTTTTTTGTTTTAAATCACCAATATAATCAAGTAATTTTACATTATCCACATCAAACATATTTTCAATTTGTGATATGGTATATGTTATAGGGTTACTTGTATCGATTTTCCAGTTATTTTTCATTTATCAAATTATTTAATAAGTTAGAAGCTACTCCATAAAAGAATATAGCTTTATTTAAATCTTTTTCTATTTTAAATGGTATCATTCTAATGAATTGAGATATTTCCAATATTTTTATTGATATTACCTCTTCCTTTGAATAATTAGTATTTATGAATTTGGTCAATTCATCATTAAACCAACGTATTCCATTTGGTATATTTATGTTTTCCATTATGATATTATTTTCTACGATTTTACAATCTTTATTATTATAATATTCATATAATGAATTAGATGATTGTAATAATTGAGAATACTCTGCTAAATCAGAATCTATCGTAGTTTCATCATATGGGTCTATCAACCATATTTTTTCTTTTTGTGGTTCGTATAGTATATTTTCTAATGTTAAATTTCCATGTGTAAAACACTCAGTTGGGTTTACATAATTTTTAGACATCAATTTATAGAAAATATTTATATTTTTATGAAACGATGGTATATCTTCTCCAATAAAATTTATACTATCATATTTTATAAAATTACTAAATGTAGTATTTTTATTTGCCATTAATAATGGCCTATCAATATCAGAATTCTTATATAAATCAAATCCACCGGAATTGGATTTTAATTTAAAACTATCATACATTGGTTTAATTGATGCTTGTAATTTATTAAAGAATGAGGTTGCTTCTTCTTTTGTGTTTACTGAATCCAAATATTCATATCCATTCATAGAATCAGCCATATATGGCATAGTATAATATGCACATTGCTTATTATCATAATATGAATCACCCACACCAAAATCAAGTACAGGTATAAATAAATCAGGAAACATTTCGTTGTATCTCTGTAATCTCTTTAACTGAGAATACCATCGATTATACCCATATTCAATATCGGTATGTAAATCAACTTCTTTTCTAACATACTTTTCATCAATAACTCCAGTTTTACTTAATGAACCACCTTTTAATATTCTCATTTATTTTATTTTTTATTTATTCCCAAACACTTTGTAATGGTTGTTTTTTATCCCATAACTTAGTTTTTGTTAAAAACCACTTCCACCCTTTAATTCCATTAACGATACCACCATCAGTACCACCAGCCCATGTTTCATATGGAGAACCAGCCTTTATATCATTTGATAAAATATTAAAAACATCTCCGAAATTTCTCATATTTTCATAATTTGAGTAAAACCACATGTCAGCAGGTCCTTCAGTTTCCAAATATTGCCAATCAGCTATGTAAAAATTATTCATATCTAAATTTGGATTAAAATTAATACATTGTACTGGGTATGGGTTTACTCCGCCTTTCCCAGATGTATCTCTATTGATTCTACCTAAATCAAATCTACTCTTTATAACACAATCGTAATTTACTTCCGATTTTATCATTAATTCAAATGATTTTTGTATCGAATAATATTGAGAAAATATATTCCAAAATGGTGTACCATGTGATGGGAATTTATCTAATCCATTTTGGTTGAATATTGGTTTAAAATCAATTTGTGTTTCAAATATGGAATCTTTTATAAGATTATCATATAATCGTTCTATAATATCTTTATTTGATATATCCCAACTATGTATAAACACATCTACTGTATTACCATTTAGAATGTGCTTTTTAATGTACTCAAATCCATCCTCTCCAAATGAATTGGGAGATTTTGGTGAATTAAAATAACCAGATAAACATAGTGCTATTTTCATTATTCTATTGTTTTAGTATCTTTGAATATAGTGAATTCGGTTAAATCTCGATAACCATTATCTTCACCTAAATCACTCATACTTTCTGGGTAGTTTTGAAACATAGATAATCCATGTGCAGCTTGTTGTGGAGTCATATACATATTCCAACCATGAAATGTAATATCATCATCCTTATAGTACTTTTCACTTCTACCTTCATATCTTGCTTTCTTAAACCAATCTGCTGCTTCAGCATCATCGGTTAGAATCATACCACCTTTCCAAATAGGAAGTAACTTTTTAATATGAAATGATAAAGTCATAAATTGACCAGGTACATACATATCAGATGTCAATCGCTTAGCCGCATCCCAAATAGGATATGGTTTTAATTGATACATACCTTTCCAATGATTTGTTTCTGCTCTCTTATCAAATATAACCTCACCACCAGCGTGTGTGATTGATTGAGGTACTGATAGGTAAGTTTGTGATGGAATTGTAACTTCCGTTACTTCCAAATACTTACAAGCTAAAAATAATGCGTTTGTACAACTATCGACTGAGATAGCATAAGGTGCTCCAGTATAATGAGCTATCTCCTCTTCAAACATTCTTACTATTTTGTATGGGTTGTGTAACATATTTAATCTTTTGTTAATATATAAAATTTCTTTGTAAATCCACAAGCTTCAAATAATTTGATACTAGCTTCATTATCCATTTTTACTTTTGCAAATGCGGTTGGTTCCTCATTCATAATTTCATTAATCATAAACTTACCAATTCCTTTACCTTGATAATCAGGATGAGTACATACTCTGATATCATCTTCAATAACTCCAACGTAACCAGCGGGTTCACCATTAAGTAAACCAATTCGATAGTAGTGTGAATTACCTTTCATATAATTGGTTTGCATGTCCTCAGTAATGTGTACTGATTTTATGAACCCACTTATAACTCTTTCATCGTTTCTGAGAGTTCTTACAAACTCCCAATATTCCTTTGTACATTTTACTAATTCCATTTACATATCTTTTGAATATCCTGTCCACCTTTGTAACTCCAAAATGCTTGTAGATATCCTCTATGTGTTGGCATATCCATCATTGGTGTTAAGCAAGTCCCAATATCAATATAAGTATTATTGGGATAATCTCTGAACAACTCCACAATTGCCAAGTTGGTGAAAGTAGAAGCTGAGAAAAGGAATACGTGATTTGTGATATTGTTATCTCCAATCCATTGTTTAATTTCTTCAATTTTTCCATAATCGTTTATCATTGCGTTATAACCTACTCTAAAATCTTTTTTGATAAATGGTAACCTTTCTAAGTTAGCATCATCGTGTCCAATAAATACACAATCTCTACTATAAAATATAGGTAGTATATGTGTGATGAATATTGGATAGTTTCCATTAACCCATAGGTTTGCCCAAGTTAATGAATCATCATCTCCACCAGCTAAATCAACTTGCCAATCAAATGCCTCTTTACCTACACAACAACTACAACTGATTCCTTTGAAATAATTGTGTTGTTTGTATTGTAATGATTCAACTAACTTTTGTTGATAGAACGAATGTTCATTTGGGTCAAAGTGTTTGAAATCAGGTTGTTGATATATACCACCCTGCTTTTCATCTCCTATTTGTATTACACCATTTCCCAAAACTAATTCTTTGTTTTGTAAGATGTACATTTCCCCATCAGAATATCTAGAGAATGCAAAGTGTTCTTGCTCTTCTAACTTAGTTCTGAATTTTACAAAGTGTTCTCTAAAGTTCTTCATTTCGTAATATATCTAATACCTTTTCAGATGTGTAACCATCTCCATATGGACATGATGTTCTAATATACGGATTTTTTATGAGTTTACCAAATAAATCACTTAAATCTTTTGGTGTTTCACACATATGTAAATGACCTGTATCTATACCTTCAGGTCTTTCCGTTGTTTTTCTACAAACTATTACCTTCTTATTAAAAAATGTTCCCTCTTCTTGTAATCCACCACTATCAGATATTACTAATACTGATTTACGTAATGTGTTGATTAGATATTCATGCTCCATTGGTTCAACAACTGTCACATTGCGTAGCAACGGTCTATGTTCTCTTATTTTTGGATTTGGATGTATTGGTAACACAAATTTAAATTGTGGATTGGATACTGCCAACTTTTCAATTTCAGTAAACCATTCACTCATCCAATGTAGATTTTCTCTACGATGTAATGTTACTAATATAAGATTTTCAGTTGTACATTCACCTAAATCAGTTAAGTTATCTAATACCGAATTACCTACTATAAATGTTTTACCATGTACTTTTTCACCTTTTAGATTATCAGATGATAATTCAGTTGGTGCAAAGTTCACATCAGCTATTCTAGCTATCATCTGTCTATATCCTTCTTCTGGATATGGATGTTGTAAGTTTCCACTTCGTAAACCAGCTTCCAAATAATAGATTCGTAACTTACGATTAAATGCAGCTAATGAACATCCGAATGCTGAACCAGTATCACCTTGAACTAACACTCCTCTAAAATCCCCATTTGGAAATTGTAACATACAATCTGATATGATTGAATCTAACCTATTGGCGTTTTCCGATATGGTAATTTTATAATCAACCTCTACATCTTTCAACAAATCAATATGCTGTCCAGTAAATAAAAGTTTATACTCACTCCTATCCATAAGTTTTATTAATGGTTTAATTTTCAACCATTCGGGCCTTGTCCCAAAACATAATAATATTGGATTATTTTTCATTTACTAACCTCCATCCTTTCTTTCTTTGTTCGTGAAAATATTGATTCATTAATTGTTTAAATGGTGTTCCTTCTACACTAGCTTGATTTGATTCCCATAATGAGTTCTCATCTCCACCATACTCAGCACCTTTAATACTTCCCCATAATGATTTATCCGATTTTGGATGTGGTGGAACGAATGTTGGAATACCTGCGTATTTTTGTAACATATAAGAAAAGTGCATATCCTCACCACAAGTGTTATACTTAGGGTCTGGCAATTCTCTTACCATATGAGATAACCATTCCTTCTTAAAGAACCAACTATGTCCAACTAAATCAACTTGAACTGTCCTATCATTGTTACCAGTATCAGGCCAGCCGAATCTAAGGTAATGTTCATAGTAAGATGAATTTTGTGGTGGTAATGGGTTTGGATAAAGTAAACCAACTGAACCTAATAAACCTTCATTAGTTTTCATTGTTTCCATACAATTCTCCAACCATCGTTCACCCGGTATTGTATCATCATCAAATACACAAACATATGGGTTTCTAGCATTCATTGCAAAATAGAATCTTGCCCATACTCCAAAGTTATAGTTACAATATGCAACTGGTATCTCTGAACCTATATCGTAATTTAATAAATCATTATCACCCGGATTATTGTACCACAATAGAATCTCATCAGGTTTAACTGTTTGATTCTTCAATGCTTCCAATTGTTCGTTGAGGTTATCTCCTCTTTTATAACCATTTAAAATAACTGTTATCATAACTTCTTTTTTGTTTCGTTTAACCAAACTTTGTTGGTATAATACTTTTTATAATTCTCTTTAGCTGTGTTACTACATAATTGATAGAACTCAGTATCCTCTTTAAGTTGAATTGCTAACTCCCTAGCCCTCTTTACATTACCAACATCAACTGATGTAAATGAATGTATTAGGCGTTGTGTATCAACCTTCTCATTACCAATTACAGGTATTCCAAAGTATCCACAATTAAGAGAGAATGTACCAGCAGCAACAGTTGGCATCAAATGTACACCATACTTAAACTTAGATACTTCTTTCATCCAATCTATCCAACTCATACGTGGGAAATGATTAATATTATCCAATGCCCCTTCATTGATTCGTTTAGCATGCGAATCTTGTCCCCATATCGGTACATCAAATTCAGATGCTACCATATATGATTCAAATCCACCATACCATCTTGCAAAGTTACCACCAATCAAAACCTTATCTTCGGTTATTGGTGTAATATCTTTTATCAATTCCTCTATCATTAAAGAACGAATAAACTCAACCTTCTTAGATGGGAATAAACCTTTGTAGTAATTAACATCACTATCATTGTGGGCAAAGATACCATCGGTACTACCCAAAAAGTTGTAGAACCTAATTTGGTCTACAACTTCATAATCATTCCACCACCAATGTGGTCCTTCTTGTATGTAATATACCTTTTTGTTAGTTTCCTTTAAAGTATCAACTAATGGTTCATTTAGATAATGTGAAGCTGGGTTAATCCCATCTATAATCTTTGAACCTTCAGCAGATAAGAATAACTTACCTTTTGGGAATATAATAAATACAACATCATAGTTACTAACTGATTGGTATTTAGCTAATGGATAATGAACTGCTTTTAATTCGTTCATCCATGCAAACTCTGTGCGTGCGTTAGGATGGTTATTTGGTACCAACCCATTAAATCCCATTTCGGTTAGAAATGCTACTTTCATATCGTATCGTATAATGCGTTTTGTTTTTCCTGTCTTTCAATCTCCTTTGGATGATAGATTGCGAATGGCTCTTCCAATGGTAGAATAGTTAACGTATTGTAACCTTTAATTCTCTCATGTACTTTACCTTCCCATTCTATTGTAGATGTTCTTCTATATATTCTAGTTTGTAAATCAGGCCAATTTACCCAACCTTCGTTATTTACATTCCATCCCCACTTTTTAATATGTTCATCGGTTAAACCTTCAACTGTATTAACTCTAGGTACAAAGAATAAATCAATATCTAAATTAGCTTCTATTAAATCATGCATATTTGCCACCAAATACTCATGTGGGATTTCATCTGCATCTATTTGAAAAATGAAGATACCTTTAGCATGATTCTTTATATTATTTTTAAATGATGCAAAATCTTTATTAAGTGGGAAATCAATCACATTTACATTTGAATGTAGTTGTTGAATAATTCTCAAATAATCAATAACTTCTTTTGTTGCACCATCAGTATCATATTGTATGAGAATCTCATCATCAGATTGTACTCTGGGATGTAGGAAGTTAACTAATTTTGTAATCTCAGTTAGTTCATTACAAACTGTGATTGCATATGTGATGTTAATCATAGTATTGTTTTAATGTTGGTTTCTTTAATGTAAATTCAGTAGCATGTTGGATACCAGATATCTTATAAGTTCGATATGCTGCTCCTTTAGCAACAAAGTTAGGTTTGTTTTTTATATATGAATCATATACCTTATTACCACCCGTATCCATTGGAGTTGCCAATTCGTATAGACCTATCTTAACTTGCTCACTATTCAATATATCAGAATCATCGTTTCCACCTTTTTTTGCCAAATCCTTAAACCAATTTAAAAACTTTGTTGGTTCTATATTTGATAGTTTTAATGCTGATACTTTACCTTCATATATACCTGTAACGAATATCAATGTTTCATCAGCTCCTTTTAATGTAGTTCTCCCAGTATCAACATATTTGTATGTTGAAATCTTATAAATTCCATAAGGTTTAATCTTTCCTTTAGAAACTCTAGTTCCAGAATCCATCAAACCTCTATATTTTGGTGCGTAATTCATTATACTTTATTTAATTTTGGTAATTGCATTTTGTTTTTGTTTAACTTAGGTAAGTTGAATGGTTTTTGTTGTGGAATTGCTTTCACATATTTACTCATCATCCCATCAAATACTTCATCCATTTTACTTAAACTAAAGTTTGTTTCTATGTTTGTTTTTAACCCAGCTGATTGCTTTAGGTATGTATCATACTCATTGAACACTTTATACATCTTATTAGCTGCATCTGAGTAATTTACACTAAACCATTTAGCCTCTTTAAGTAAGAACTTATCAGCGGCAGATTCATGCACATTTGTTAATTCACCTTCTAAGAAAACAGTGTGTTCTTTTGGTAAGAAATCAACGTGTCCACTCCAACCACTAACCATAATAGGTTTACCAGTTAATGCAAATTCAGCTAAAGGTCTACCATACCCCTCACCTTTGGTGAAAGATACCATTGCCTTTACTTTAGGATGATTGTATAGTTCACTCATTTCCGAATCTTCCAAATCTCCATGTAGTAAATAAATCTTTGGTAAATCATCACCTAAATCTTTTATAATAGCCTCTATCTTATCTCTCGTATTCTCTCTATCGATAACTGAGAAACCAGCATGTGATGTTTTTAGGATTAGACCTGGTCTTTTATCTTTAGGTAGATATTTGAAAACAGTAGAGAATGTTTTAATTACCATTCCCACATCTTTTCTATCTTGCCCCAAATTACCTTTCAACCAATGTCCTACATATAGGAAGTTGAAATCAGATTCCAATACACCATCTAAGATATCTACTTTAGAATCGGATGGTAAGTATCTTTCTAAATCAACTCCTTCGAATAAAACCTCAACTGGTTTTGTAATTCTATATTCACTTATCACTTGCCCAGTTTGATTATTCTTTTCTTGATATGCAGTTTGTAACATTACATTCTTTGTAAATGTAGATGGTACAATTATCAAATCCATTTTATTGGAACCATCTATAAATTCTTTTGGAATGACCGTAGTTTCTACACCAGCAGTTATACCAATGTTATAGTTACCCTTTGGTTCGAATTCATTTGCAACAGACATCTGCATAAAGATATCTGGCTTTTTCTCCAACTTAGTGATTATGTTAGCGAAAACTTTATTACCGAATTCGGAATCGGGTTTAATTTGATTTTGTGGAGTATTACCCCATCTAGTTGGTACAATTTTTACATCATACTTATTCATTTTAAATAAGCTTCTAAGGATATCCCTTGCGTGGTCACCATACCCACTTCGAGTAAATACCGGCGCCTGATATACTAATAATGGTTTATTCATAACTTTTTATTTTATTGTTGTGTTGCGTAAATTGATATTATTTTGTAGTTATCATCAAATACAAGTTCATCTACTATGTTGAGAGTTTCCCCGCCAATTTCAAGAGTTATAACATTTGAATATCCTATTGGATTTGATGCTTCCTCTGCATAGAATTCAGTTGTACTTACCACTGTAAGTGTGAACTCATTTTCAAAGAATGCTTCATTAACTTCCAATACATCATTAGGGTTAGTCCATTCACCATTCCAATCGGTTAACTTTATATCATTTGAGTATAATCTAGCTAAGTAATTTAAATCCTTATTTTGGAATCTATCAAAGTATTTGTTGTTTACTGCTAATGTGCGTGTTGTATCTAAAGCCATATTAATTTATTTTAAATAATTCGAATCGTTTACGTGGTTTCCAATTTTCAAAAGTACCTTCGATACCCTCTACTAATGTACCACACATATTCTCCACACTTAATCCAGATTCACCAATAAATGAATCCCTTCCAACTTGTCCGTTTGCTGTAAGTTCTTCTTTAGGAGTGTTGTACATCTCTTCCATAGCAGTTGCTACATCATATACATCTACTTTATCATCCCAAATGTAAGGAGTTGGTACTGAACCAGCCATAGTTTGTGCTCTACTCCATACAGGTCTAGCCCACACACCACTATCTAATTTATCTTCCCAATCTCTCCATTTATGTAAAGAACCTAATTCTTTGTAATCTTCTGAAGTAACCAACTCACCCGTTTCTTTGTATCTAAAACCACATTGGTCTTGCAATCCACCAGTTACGTTAACAATGATTGGAGTTCCAGCCATTACCGATTCTGCGGTTGTTAATCCAAATCCTTCATTACCTGCAATATTGATTGTTACATCTCCGATATTATATAGAAGATTTAACTCATCCGTTGTTCTTCTCTTATCTGAGAATATTACGTTACAATCGGGTGCTAATGTTTTGTGTACTGAATGTAAATCAGTTCCATTGTTATCAACAGGTTGAGTGTGCATTAGTAAAGCCACTTTCTTAGCTTTATCTTCACCGATTCTATCACAAAAATCTTTAAATGCCATTATCACATCAGATGGTTGTTTTCTACGGATGTTACGATTTGACCAAAAGAATACAAAGTCGTATTCGTTTCCACCTAATACCTCTGAACGGAATTCAGTTGGTACTTCAGTTGGGAAGTATTCGGTTGATTTGATACCATGTGGTACATATGATACTTGCCAATCTTTGTGGGGTCTCCACGTTGGTTTATCAGTACGAGAAGTTAATCTACTTACGATACCATAAGTTTGACGAGAAATACAACCAATCCAATCACAACTTTCATAGTAATTTCTATTGTATAACGGGTCTGGTAAATCATCCCAAATTGCGTAGAATAAGATTGGGATATTTTGTCTTACCTCATGCTCCATATCATATAACCAAGTCCAATAACGTGGGTCGGTAAAGTGTAAGATAGCATCAGGTTGTTCCGAATTGATTAGTTGTCTAATTAAACCTTGGTCACCATACCCACTCCAAGGAAGTATTTTAACACTAGCATCAACTACACCAGTTCTTTTTTGTATATCTAATGATACATCCAATATCTTTCCCTTTTCAGGGTGTTCAATTGCTGCACCTACTTGGAACCAATCATATTTATCAACAGTACCCATTACCATTGCCTTAGACATGGTAGCGATACCACTTGCCATCCTTAAATCATCGGATAGTAATAGAATCTTCTTCTTTTTACTCATAACTTATTAATATAACCTGTTTAATTTAAAATTGTGACCCGCTGATTTGTAGTTTTAAGTACTCATTCATTTCATTTCTGAAATCTTCATCGGTCACATACCGTTCCACTGTTCTATTTACTAATTTCTGAAGTGTTACATCCGATTCAAACGATACTTGTTTAAACGTTGAATATACTCCTTTAATTATTTTTACAGTAGTTAATTTTGTTTCTACACTCATAATATATGTATTTGTTTCATATATATAAGTATATAGATATTTTATTTTACGATGATTTTTTATCACATAATCCCCTCTTACCAAATTCACAAAATTTACAATTCTTTTGTCTATCACCTGGTTGCTTTGGGTAATTGATATTTCGGTACTTACCCTCATCATCAAATACATCATTTACAAAATTGTTAAACTCTGTATATATTTTGTTTACAGTTGGTTTACCATTTGCTGGGATATGCTTTGACATATATGGGATTGGGAATGGAGCATCTTCATAGAGTTTTCTTCTCATAATCTGATATTCTACTTTTATCTTATCCAATGAGATATCGAATAGTTCAGAATAATATTTCTTATACAAAACTATCTGAGCGTTTTTAAACTTATCAGCTTTAGCGTATTTGTTCCAACCCATTGTAGATGTTTTCAAATCTATAATAATGATTGAATTATCTGATAAATCCCTCATCACCACATCAATGAAACCTATGAATTCCACACCTGGTTTTATTTTAGCTTTAAGTGGTATCTCTATACCTACTAACTCAAATCCAGTCTTTGTGTAAAACTTATCTATCTTTGCTTTGAACCATTCTAAGATTCTCCTACCATCACCATAGAACTCTTCTAATTCCAATTGAGAACATATAGTTCCCTCTGATAACTTTTCAGTTTCTTTTGTATATTCCTTTCGCATCCATTCTGCTAACAATTTATCGGTGTTAACCTCCATTGCTGCTTTCTTAGATGTACCATACATAACTTTTAGGAACTCTTGAATCGTTTCATGTATTGCCGTTCCGAAAATTGTATATATGTTTGCTGAAGATTCTCCTAATCTATCTATGTATCTCAACTTATATTGTTGAGGACATGATGAATAGGTTGAATATTGTGAAAAACTAACTCTTGCCATAAATATCTTTGTTTGTTACACAAATATACGAAAAAAAAGTGAAACTACCAAATGTAATTTCACTTTTCTTCAATTTGTTATATTTTATATGTGTTATGATAAATCAACAGTGAGTAGTTTCATATCACCACCCCATTGTCCATCAGTTGTTCCCTCTTCTATGTATATGTTAGCAACATTACCAGTAAAGGTTACTTTAGTTGTAAATGGTAATTCAGCAGATAATACCGGTCCCATAGTCATCTTAGCTACTTCTAAATCAGATGTTTTCATAATCATCGAAACCATTTCTTTTACTTTATCAGTATTTGTCATAATCTATACTTTTATCTTTAACTTCTTAATAATTTTAGTTTCAGTACCATAATCTTCAGATAACTGAATGATACGTTCCTTACCACTTTTGGAGTTATATAAAATCTTTAGGTAACTCTCAGCTTCCAACTTAGATACCTCATAATGATTTGCTACTAATTCAACCAACCACTTCTCATACTTATCAGCTCCCTTTGGTTTCATATACTTCATAAAGTGTCTACCCTTTGGAAGTAAATCAATTAATGCTAAATACATTGCCTTTGGTGGTACTTCTTGAAGATATGGTTGAACAGCTGCTATTGTTTCTACCCACTCATATTTCATAGATAGGAATCGTAATACCATAAAGTTGGAAAACGTTTTCTTATCAGCATCTTCCAACTTATCCCAATACTTTGGGTCCTGTGTGTTGGTAATCATTTTTATGTGGTCGAACAGTCCTATTGCCATTACTTACCTTCCGATTTGTTCAAATCCATTTGGATTAATGCTTTCAATTGCTCCGGCATTAATTCCTCACATATCTCACCACAATTAGCACATAACATAACATCTATTGGAACTACTACATCCTGCGGAGTACCAGTTATCAATTTTGAAATCTTACGAAACTTACCAGCGGTTACGAATACATCATCTCCACAATGTGCACAAACGATTGGTTTGGATTTACCTAAGTCTATTTTAGGTTGCCCTTGTCCAGTCTCAACTTGTTGTGATTGTGTTGGCTTTTGTGGTTTCCCACCATTCATTCCTATTACTTTTGTTGCCATCTTAAATTAAATTTAATATTTCGATTAATGTTGCTGCCATTGGGATTTCCTTATCAATAGCGTTAAAGTGTCTACTCTGTCCTTCAGATAGTGCAATGATTACATTTGCCGTATTTGATGGTGCGAACTCATCTACCTTCTCATAAAGTAAAGTAAATAGTTCTGAGAAATCAGTTACTCTACTATCAATGATTGTTTGCCTCATATTAGTATATTTGTTTCTCTTATCATCTTTAGATTTAAGAATATCCAACACTTTGATTTTGTAATCATTTTCTAATAAGTTCTGAGTATCTACTTGTAACTTACCTTTGTTTGAGTTCAATTGACAGGTATTGATAATCTTACGAATATCAGGGTAACCTGCATCAATAATTGGAACTAAATCCTTTGGTTCAAATTCAACACCTTCCGCTCCCAAAATCTTTGAGATTTGAATTGCAACATCTTTCTTAGTTGGAGGTACAATTTGAAAAGATTGACAACGAGATTGAATCGGGTCAATTACCTTCTCAACATAATTACACGTTAGAATAAATCTACAATGTTGTGAGAATGTTTCCATTAAGTTACGAAGAATAGCTTGTGCATTTGGTGACATATAATCAAACTCATCCAAAATTACTATCTTCCACTTTTTGAATCCCATAGAGGATGCAAAGTTTTTTACCTTATTACGTACAGTATCTACGTTGTTTTCATCAGATGCGTTAATCACCATATAATCACAATCAACTGATTTTACTATCAGTTTAGCCAATGTTGTTTTACCAGTACCAGCTCTACCATGTAATAATAAGTGAGGAACATCACCTGTTTCTAAGTAACCTTCTATTTTAGATTTTAAGTGTGCATTACCTACGTAATCAACTAACTTTGTCGGCCTGTACGATTCCACCCAAAGTGAGTTATCTACCTTTTCTTCTTCGTTTTGTTCAAAAAATGCCATTTATATATTTTTATTTTGTTTTATTATCTACCTACTTCACTTAATCGTTGAGCTTTAAACTCTTCCCACGTTGTACCTATCCCATCTAAATAAAATAAGTGTTCCGTTTTTAATTTACCAGCATCATGCAACTTAGAATATCTCTTTGTAGCTTGTCGTTTCCACCACTTATTAATATTCTCTTGCCCTTCTACGAACTTCTTTTTCATTACTAATTCAGATTCTTCTATTTCTGAACGTAAGAACTCAGGTCCGTTTTCGTACATCATTGCTAAATACACACCACGTTTAAAACCATGATGATATGCCGATTGCTTGATACCACATTCTTTGAATATCTGCCCAAGAATCTTTTGTTTGATACCACTTACAGGTCCACTAGCTCCCTTACCAGTTCCCATACTCTTACCATTACGAATTCTTTCGTTGGTAATAGCTTTCTCATACCATTCTGCTCTATTCTGCTTTATCCATTGGTGCCAAGGTTCATAGAACTCATCATCTGGTTTTAAAGAAATCTTCCCAGCGGATTCCCCCAACGTTTTAAAGTGAGGGATTCCGTTATACTGAGAATGAATTCCGTAAAGAGAAGTTGTTCCTACTGCTATCAATGTTTGCCCATACTTTCTTTTCCAAAATTCCCTAACTTCGGGAACAGTGGTCATCATAGCGGTTAGTTTACCACCTAAGAAATTGTAACCTAAAGGTTGGGTACAAACAATAGTGGAAGCGATAGTAGTGTAGTTTAACTTACCATTTACGAATTTATCTTCTTTTTTCCATCCGATGTAATTATCTCTAACACCCATTGAAGTAACATCTGATGCTAATGATACCAATCCTAACAATTTACCACTAGTCCTATCTTTAATAAAGATTTTTACATTACGACCAGGGTTAGCTGTCCAACTCATAGTATGAATCATCCTACGTAAGTAGGTCCATTTCGTACCTGCTGCAGCATCATCCTCAACTATTTCAATATAAGGGTCTAACTCATCTATTTCTTTGATAGTTTGTTCCTTATTATTGATATCAGTTGGTTTCCATTGTGTATCATAAAGAGTTGAGATATGTGGCTTGTCCCTAATCATAGAGTCCTCCTGCAAAGCAACCCACTTTTTATATAAAGTTTGCTCTTCAACAGTCATTGTCATTAAGTAATCCATATTTTCAATAAGTTTTCTTTTCTCATCTTCAAATATAAATTCAGGCTTTGCATCTTCTACATCCCAAAAGCTCATACGTTTCTTTTTTTAGTGTTAATAGATTTTACTATTTAATTTCTACGAGATAGTAATTCGATACATAATCTCCTTCGGTGAATGCCACTTTAGCCAATCCAGATGAAGAAATCTCCAATGATGAAGTTGATGAACCTTTGTTAGATAACAAAATAGCTTTCAAATACTTAGCTGAAAATGCAATTGGTTTAACATCACCTTCACATTTACAATCAACAGTGATTGAGATTCGGTTTGAGTTAATTGAAGAATATCCTAAGATGATTTCTCCTTTACCATCTTTACAAGTGAATGTAAATGTATCAGCATCTGCTAATGCTCCCTTAGATTTGATGAATTTATTTACAAACTCATTATCTAATGTAATATCTACGTTGAAAGGAGGTAGAGCTTTTAAATCAGGTACCGCTGGGATAACTGAAGGTGCTGCTAACATATACTGCATCTTAGTTCCTTTATCTGAGAACTTCAAAGCACCAGTAACTTCTTCTACTTTAATATTGTTATCCAATACACTCATTAATCCTTTTAATTGAGATGTAGTGTAGATACCAAATTCTCCATTTGGGAATTCTGATTCAGTTACTGTAACATCTCCTAAAAGAGTCTTGTCATCAGATATCATTCGAACTGATAATGTGTTATCATCCGATTTAATCATTACCGATTCTACCTCACCACCAAGGTTGTAGCGGTTTACAAAACCATCTAATTTTAATTTTTCCATAATTGTCCTTTTAATATTTATTTTATTGTTTTACAAATATACGAAATCTAATTGATATAACCTAATTAAATTTACATTTTATTTCTACGTTGTGTAGTAGTGTAGAATTCTACTTTCTTATTATACTAATATACGATTTATTATTCAACTATCCTAATTAAAATGCGAAAAACTGCTCAGCTGTTTTTGTTGAACTTAATACTGCTCCCCATCCTAATGCCCCATAGAAATCTTCTAACTTCTTTAATAGTTCTCTTTCGAAAATCTTATCATAATCAATGTAAGTTCTAATTAACTCCATTATTTCTTTAGGGTCATCATAACCATTGAAACCAACCGCCTGTAACCCAAACGGATTTTGTTTTAGATATACCCACTTAATCTTATCACCATCTTTCAAAGGTGCGAAGGTTTTATCCAACTTCCAATGTTTTAATAGTTGATTATAAGCGATTGATGCTTTTACGTGTGCTGGGCAACCTGATGGGAATCGGAACATTGCCGTTTGCCCTCTCTTCTTTGGCATGTATTTAGATAGATTCTTAACACCACCGGCTTTAGCAATCTTAACTACATCCATATTTACCAAATCTGCTTTGAAATTGTAAATCTTATCAGTAAGTTGTGTTTCAGTATCACCTCTTAGGATTTCAATAATAACTTCACCCATAAACTTTCTAAATGCGGCTGGATATGATGAACGTACAACATCCAATCCCTTTACATCTAACTTATCAACAGCTACACCATTATCCGATATAATCCATTGTGCGTATCGCTTCTTAGCAATCCAAATACCAGCTTTAGAAACGTATTCTTTTTTAATCTCAAATCTATGTTTGGTTCTATCAACATTGAATACCTTTTCGGATAGTATATCGTAGAATTGATTTAAGTAATCCTGCATTTCAGTTGCGATATCATTTACATAACCTGCAATTGTATCCTGCTCCTCATCAGCCCACTTTGGTAATCGATGGTCTAATAGTGGTACGCTTGAAAAAAACACACTGTCCGTATCGATATATATGTTAGAATCCACTTGCCCACTTGCATCAGTTACGATGGTATCTCTATAAATTTTCTTTATCTTCATATGTTTTCTAATATACGAAAAATTATTCAGTTATCCTAATAAAAGTACAATCTAAATATTCTTCTATTTCATTTTGTCTAATTATATCACTCTCTTTCAAATTTCCATCTGAATTGAAGTGATGTGGTTCATCATATTCTAATACGATGTTCTTTTCTTTACTATACCCATCCACAAAGTACCCCAATTCCTTTATGTGGAATTCTCCACCATTCTCAGCGTGTTGTAAATCGTTTATACCCATTTCCTTTGCTATTTCCTCTAATATCATAATAGATGATATATTGTAGTTTGGCATCATCTGTCCACCATTGAATTTAGCTTCTTCTATTCTCTTTATTGCTGCTACTCTCATTTGTTTACGAGTCTCAACGGTATGTTTCATACCTTTGAAGCTGTTCTCATTGGTTTCTAGCCATTTCAATGATTTAGCAGATGCGTTGGCTCTTTCTTTTGGATTCTCCCAACGTTTATTAGCAGCTTCAGTAATACGTAACTTAGTTTCTTCACTATGTGTTTTACCTTTAAATGAATTATCATTAGTTTTGTGCCATTCAATCCTACTATCACTTATACGTTTAGCCAAAGTTGGGTCATTCTTATAAGCATCATTCTTTATCTGAATCATTCTATTCACAGCTTCGTCAGTATGTTTCTTCTGATAGAACGGATTCTTGTCTCCACTAAAATCAGCATGGTTCTTCTTGAGGTTAGCTTTGTGCTCCTCTGAGAACTTTTTACCTTTTAAAGAACAGCTTCCACACTTACTATTATTAGAAACTGCCTTATTGTAATAGTGCTTATTTTTAGTTTTAAGTACTTTATCACAATTGGGGCAGTTTCTACTATATTCAATTACATCTTTCATATCGGTTTCATTTAATATAAGTATAACATAATTAATTAAGTGTAAGACTTTCTCAGTCTACATAATAACATCATCAGTTTCTACTATTTCACTAGCTACGATATCTTGTACTATACCATCTCTCTTTACAGCCAATACCGAATTCGGCCATCGTTTAACTTTGGTACCATCTTCTAATTCGAAAATGAATGGCTGTCCACCCAATTCCTTATTGTACTTAATGTTACACATATCAGCCGTTTTCTTAATTACAGTCTGTCCAGTTGTTGTTACTGCGGTGGCACAATCTACGTTGTAAAATCTCCACGCCGGCAATCCCATAACGCCATATAAACTGTTGAGCAAAATCTTTTGGATTAACTGTCTTTGTTTATAAAAAGCGTACTTCTCTTTATCACCACTTTCACCATACTTCTTCTCTAACTTTCTAAACTCTACCCTTTGTGAGAACCATAAATCTAATATATCAGGAATACATCCTACTTTATCAGTACGATACAGTACACCATTAGATGCAATTGAATACTTACTACGTTCTAAGAATAACTTTAAATTATCCTGCTTAATAGTATCTCCATTGATTTTCCAAAGTTCTCTCTTATCTTTTACGAAATCCTGTGCATCCCAATCTTCAATTTTACCAACCATTGTCTCTGGTGAAATATTGATAGTCATAATAATAGATGGATATAGAGATGTTAAATCTAAATCATATATCCAATCATACTTTCCAACAATTGGTGCTTTTACGTATGCCCCAATGAACTTCTCTTGCTTATTTT
>Ga0209815_1000116_pt1 | contig 58581 bp, 56 predicted proteins | sample CoawatmetaG00DNA_FD_187507 | JGI IMG/M metagenome (GOLD analysis project Ga0209815, IMG submission 187507) | Marine microbial communities from the West Antarctic Peninsula - Coastal water metaG002-DNA (SPAdes) (version 2) | ecosystem: Environmental > Aquatic > Marine > Coastal ...
TGATTGGCTCAGCGGGTGTTTCCGCAGTGCCAATGGCAGCTCGGGTGTCTAACAAGGTTGGTTTAGAAGCCAATAACCAAAACTTTTTGTTAATGCATGCCATGGGCCCCAACGTGGCAGGCGTTATTGGCTCGGCTGTTGCGGCTGGCATTATGATTAACTACGTTGGTGGTGGATAACGCCTATGGCCCTTGACAATATGCTGGCATGGTTTGCAGGGTTCGAGTTCAGCAGTTTGTTTGGTTACCTCAGCGCGGTGTTCTTTTGTTGGGTACTCGTTTACCAAGTGTGGTGTGCGTATTTCAGGGGCAGAGGCAAGAAAACTGTCTTACAGCCAGTAGATGCTATGGAAGCCGAACGTGCGGCCGAGGCAGGACGTGTTCAGGCCACGCAAACCCAGCCAACACAAGCTGAGCCAAAGCTAAATCAAGAATCACAGCTAAACCAACAACCTCAGCAGGAAGCTGAGGTTGTTCATGGGTCTCATGAAGCTCAGGAACCACGCTCAAATGCGGTACCAGTGCAATTGGACTTACTGGGATTTTCAACGAAATAGAATCGAGTTTAGAGTTTAACGCTAAACTTTCAGATTCCGCAAAAACTCGGCAAACTCTTCCCCAATACTCTCATGCCTAAGGGCATGCTCAACATAAGCCATAGCCAAGCCTAACTTATCACCACAATCAAACGTACGGTCTGCAATATGGTACGCCTCAATGGCGCCACCAGCTGTCAAATACGCTGCAATGGCATCTGTTAACTGAATTTCATTACCCACACCAGGCGCAGTTGCAGCAAGCTGCTTCCATACATTACGGTGCAATACATAGCGTCCAGTAATGGCTAGGTTGCTAGGGGCATCCTCTACAGATGGTTTTTCCACCAAGGCTTGAATACGAGCAAACTTGCCACTAGAAAGAGAGCTACCATTCACGTCTACCACACCAAAGTTAGAAACGCGTTCATTTGGCACAGGGTTAACCATAATCTGGCACGCCGCATTTTCATTAAAGCGCTGCACCATGGCGGCAAGGTTATCCTGAGCGGGGTTAGAAGCTAGGTTATCAATGAGTACATCAGGCAGCACTACAACAAAGTCATCATCACCAATGACAGGCTTAGCACTCAAAATTGCATGACCTAAGCCCAGAGCTTTACCTTGGCGAATATGCATAATATTCACCCCAGGTGGCGTGATTGAGCGCACTTCATCCAGCAACTGTCGTTTAACCCGTGTTTCTAAAGTGGATTCCAGCTCAAACTGAGTATCAAAATGGTTCTCAATAGAATTCTTACTACCGTGGGTAACCAGTACAATGTCCTTAATACCCGCTGCCGCAATCTCATTCACTATGTACTGAATCATGGGTTTATCCACAATAGGCAACATTTCTTTAGGAATAGCCTTAGTGGCCGGTAACATCCGAGTGCCTAAACCCGCTACAGGTATAATCGCTTTCATAATATCCTTTCCAAAATCAACTCATCCATATTCAAACCGAAGTTTAACGCCTACAATGGCCACTGCCAACCTAAAGTAGAATCGAAACAAAAAACAACCCATGAGCCAATTCTTCCAAATTCACCCAGAATCTCCTCAACCTCGTCTAATTAAACAAGCCGTAGAAATCATCCAAAAGGGTGGTGTGGTGGTGTATCCAACGGATTGTGCCTACGCGATCGCCTGTCATATAGGTGATAAAAAAGCCGTAGACCGTATTAAACAAATCCGCCAGCTAGATGAAAAGCACCATTTCACCCTAGTATGTGAAGACCTAAGCCAAATTGCCACCTATGCCAAAGTAGATAACGAAGCTTATAGAATCTTAAAATCCCACACGCCAGGCGCTTACACCTTTATTCTAAAAGCCAGCAAAGAAGTCCCTAAAAAGCTTCTCCATCCTAAAAAGAAAACCATAGGTCTGCGTGTACCAGACAATGTGATTGCCTTAGCTATTCTAAAAGAACTAGGCGAGCCAATGCTCAGTAGTTCATTAATCCTACCTAATGAAGAATTCCCATTAACAGACCCCTACGACATCCGGCAAACTCTAGAACATAGTCTAGACTTGATTATAGACGGTGGATATTGCGGTATGGAAGTGACCTCGCTAGTCAGTTTGGTAGATGGTGAAGTAGAAGTATTGCGCCAGGGCATGGGCGACACAACTGAGTTTAGTTAGCTCCATTTGGCACCATGTTTCCTATACGGCAAGACTTAAAATAATGTGGCGATCTACCTCCAACCAAAAAGCTTAAAATAACCCATAAGTATAAATACCCACATACGGGTACATTGGTTTTATTTATAATTACGCCTGAAAACGTAAAACTAGGAATAATTCCTAGAAATTTGTCCGTATAATGATGCCGTAGCTTAAAGAGAATAATAAACATGGCAATAACAGCAGAACTTTGGCAAGCCAACCTAATTGCGTTGGTCAGCGCATTTTTGGCGATCAAGGTGCTGCGTCCGATTGCTATATACTTCAAACTTGTTGATATTCCTGCTGGAAGAAAGCAGCACGTTGGTCATATTCCTCTCATTGGTGGTTTATCTATCTACGTTGGTATTCTTGTTGCCATTCTCGCAGCTTACCCGATCCACGATAAGCTGTTTTACCTCCTAGCTTCAGCTTCCCTCATTCTTGTAGCAGGCCTAGTTGACGATTTAAAGCAACTTGGTGTTTGGGTTCGTGTTCTTATTCAGGCCATTGCATGCTTAATTATGATAAAAGGCGCTGGTGTTTATGTAGAATCCCTAGGTGATCTATTTGGCGTGGGTGAAATCCATTTAGGCCAATGGGGCATTCCGTTTACCCTGATCGGTGTCATTGGTTTAGTCAATGCTATTAACATGACTGATGGCATTGACGGCCTTACCGGCTCACTAGCTCTTGTGGCTATAGTTGGCGTATTTGTTTTTGAAAGCATTGGTGGTAACTACCGCTTGTTTGACTTCCTATTAGTCATGGCTACAGCACTTGTGCCTTATTTACTCACTAACCTATCAATCATTAGCGACCGTAAGATATTCCTAGGTGATGCTGGCAGTATGTTTATTGGTTTTATCTTAGCGTGGGTGCTTATTGAGTTAAGCCAAGGTGGTGCTGAAGGGGCGGAGAAGGCCATGGAGCCCATTAGTGTGCTCTGGTGTGTGGCATTGCCTGTTATTGATACCTTTATAGTTATCATTAAGCGCTTAAAGGCAGGTCGCTCTCCCTTCCGTCCAGATCGGTCTCATTTCCATCACATGTTACAAAATTTGGGTTTAGGGCCTCGGCAAACCTTATTAACCATGATCTTTATAGCTTTAGTGCTTGTCGCTCTAGGTGGCTTGGCGCAACTCCTGTTGCCCCAAGCCAGTGCTGGCATGTTTATTCTAGTCATCGCCGTGTATATATACTGGGTTAAACGCCAAGGTTGGTCTACAGCGCCTAGAGCTGCTCACGAGGTGCCTAATGAGCGCACCTAACTGGTTGTTATTGCAAGTTAAGCCAAGTCAGGAGTTTCGTGCCCTAGAAAATCTAGAGAACCAGCAGGGTGAGTGTTATTGCCCGCAAATACGCATAGAAAAACTTAGGCGTGGGAAGCGTGTTGAGGCAGAAGAAGCGCTGTTTCCTGGTTATTTATTCATTAACGCACAGCCAGAACAAAACGGTCTAACCTATACAAGTATTCGCTCTAGCCGAGGCGTGGCTAAAATAGTGGGTTTTGGTGCAAAACCCTTAAAAGTGTCAGAAGCCCTTATAGCGCAAATCAAGATGCGTGAAGAATCTGGGTTGATGGGCGTAAGTGCTAAGGATTTGCCTCAAACAGGCGACAACATCAATATTCTAGAAGGCCCTTTTAAAGGCTTAAAGGCAGTATTCAGCCATACAGATGGTTTACAAAGATCCATCGTGTTAATTAACTTGTTAAATCAACAAACACCTACTTCATTAGCAAATACCCAAATAAAAAAGCTCGCATAACTAGCCTGGATAATCCATTCCCGGACTAATAGTGTGCTAATATTACATGAGCGTTCAACAGTTGAACGCAATCAACAAGCTTCACCGCAAATGCCATAAGTAACCGGGTAGGGCGGTAGCGTCTCTGAAAACCGAAAACTTGGATAATGCCCACAGAAACCCACTTAAAAATACTCAAACATATACAAGTTAACCCAGAAGCCTCTCAGCGACAATTGGCCCAAGAATTAGGTGTAAGTGTAGGTAAAGTGAATTACTGCCTAAGAGCTTTAATTGACAAGGGCTTTGTAAAGGCAGGTAACTTTAAACGTAATACAGATAAACTCAGTTATTTATACCTACTAACGCCTAAAGGGGTAGAAGAAAAAGCCAGTTTAACCGCAAACTTTTTAAAGCGTAAGATTTCTGAACATGAAATCATCACTCAAGAGATAGCGCAGCTTAAACGCGATACTCAATAAATTGAACCCTGCCATTACGACTTGATAAAGTGGATTGGCAATCTAACACTAGAGTTGTAAAATGAAAAAATACCAAATCTACGGCATAGGTGCCGCTCTTGTAGATACCGAAGTTGTGGTGACTGATGCATTTTTAAGCACTCATAAAATAGACAAAGGTTTGATGACCTTAGTCGATGAAGAAAGGCAGTTTCATTTATTAGGTGCTTTGAGCTCACACTCATATCATGTTAAGCGCAGTTGCGGCGGCTCAGCATGCAACAGCATCGTTGCGGCAAGCTGCTTTGGCTCTAAAACATTCTATTCTGGTAAAGTGGCAGATGATGATGATGGGAAGTTCTTTGTTGAGGATTTACAGGCAACAGGCGTTGATTTTCACAAAGCAGAAGCTAGCTCTGGTACCACAGGTAAGTGCTTAGTTATGGTCACCGACGACGCAGAACGTACGATGAATACGTTCTTAGGTGCAAATCTAGATCTCACTTCCAATGAGGTAGATGAACCTACCCTTATTAATTCAGATTGGTTATACCTAGAAGGCTACCTAGTCACCGATGACACTAGAACTGATGTTGCCGTAAAGGCTATGGAGTGTGCCAAAGCAAACCAAGTGAAGACATCACTTAGCCTCTCCGATCCATTTGTTGTACAGGTATTCGAAGATAATTTGCACAAGGTTATTGGTGATGGCGTAGATTTACTGTTCTGCAACTCAGACGAAGCAAGAAGTTTTACTAAGACCCACAATACAGAAGATGCAGCGGAACAATTGAAAAAGTACGCCAAGACCTTTGTGATCACACGTGGTGCTGGTGGCTCATTATCCTACGATGGTACAAATTTAGTACAAACACCTGGGGTTACTGCAAATGCAGTGGATACCAACGGCGCAGGCGATATGTATGCCGGTGCCTTTTTGTATGCCATTAACGCAGGCCACAGCTATACATTGGCAGCTAGGTTTGCCAACGAAGCTTCAGCAAGGGTGGTAAGTCAGTTTGGCCCAAGAATAGATTCTCTAGAATATAAGCAAATTAAACACCAATTTAATATCTAATTAACCGCGGATACGACTCCCCGTCATTGCGAGGAGCGTAGTGACGAAGCAATCCACAGCCCGTCGTGGCAATCCACAGCCCGTCGTGGCAATCCACAAGGAAAACAAATGTCTAACTATTCAGTATTTACCTCAGAATCAGTCTCTGAAGGCCACCCCGATAAACTAGCTGATCAAATCTCTGATGCAGTTGTCGATGCAATGCTTAGAGATGATCCAGAATCACGTATTGCCGTAGAAACCATGGTTAAAACTGGCATGGCTATTGTGGCAGGTGAAGTTAGAACGTCTACTTATGTCGATTTGGAAGAAATTATTCGAGAAGTAATCCTAGATATTGGCTACAACAGTAGTGAGGTAGGGTTTGATGGCGCATCGTGTGCCATTATCAATGCCATAGGTAAGCAGTCATCAGACATTGCCATGGGTGTTGATGAGTCAGGTGATAAAGAACTAGGTGCTGGTGACCAAGGTTTGATGTTTGGTTATGCCAGTAACGAAACAGATGTGCTCATGCCAGCGCCTATCTACTATTCCCACAGATTGGTAGAGCAACAAGCTAAAGTAAGAAAAAATGGCCAGTTGCCTTGGTTACGTCCAGACGCAAAAAGCCAGCTGACATTGCGTTACCTCGATGATAAGCCCGTTGGTATAGATGCAGTGGTTTTGTCTACCCAGCATGATCCTTCTATTAGCTTAGATGATCTTCGCGAAGCAGTAATGGAAGAGATTATCAAGCCAGTGCTTCCAAGCGAATGGTTAACTAGCGATACACAATTCCATATTAATCCAACAGGTAATTTCGTTATTGGTGGCCCAGTAGGAGACTGCGGCCTTACAGGCCGTAAGATTATTGTGGATACCTATGGCGGCATGGCACGCCATGGTGGTGGTGCATTCTCTGGTAAAGACCCTTCCAAAGTAGACCGCTCAGCAGCGTATGCGGGTCGTTATGTCGCAAAGAACATCGTAGCTGCAGGGTTAGCAGATCGTTGTGAAATTCAGATCTCTTATGCCATTGGCGTAAGTGAGCCTACCTCAATTTCAATCAATACCTTTGGCACAGGAAAGTTAACAGATAACGAAATTGTTCTGTTAGTGCGAGAGCACTTTAACTTAACACCAGGTGGCTTAATTAAAATGTTAGACCTTAAGCGTCCAATCTACCAACAAACTGCTGCTTACGGCCATTTTGGCCGTGAACTTCCTGGTTTCACTTGGGAAAAAACAGACAAAGCTGACTTGCTCCGCAAATCTTTATAGGTAGCCCGAGTCATTGCGAACGAAGTGAAGCAATCCAACCAACCAAAAGAACACAAACCCATGACCACATTCACCGATTACAAAGTTGCCGATATCTCTCTAGCCCCATGGGGCCGTATGGAAATTGACATCGCCGAAACCGAAATGCCTGCCCTAATGGCATTACGTACTAAATACGCTTCACAAAAGCCCCTAGCTAGTGCCAAGATCATGGGCTGTATTCACATGACCATTCAAACAGCTGTGCTGATTGAAACGTTAGTGGATTTAGGTGCTGAAGTACGTTGGTCCTCTTGCAACATCTTCTCAACCCAAGACCACGCTGCTGCTGCGATTGCCGCTGCAGGAATCCCTGTATTTGCTTGGAAAGGCGAAACAGAAGATGAGGCTGAATGGTGCATCGAGCAAACTATTGTACAAGATGGCAAAGACTGGGGCGCTAACATGATCCTAGACGACGGTGGCGATTTAACCACCATGCTACACAACCAATTCCCAGAAATTTTGGCCAACTGCCATGGCATCTCTGAAGAAACCACCACTGGTGTCCACCGTTTACAAGAAATGTTAGAAGCAGGCACTTTAAAAGTACCTGCCATCAACGTTAACGACGCGGTCACTAAGAGTAAGAACGACAACAAGTACGGCTGTCGTCATTCTTTAAATGATTCCATCAAACGTGCCACAGACCACCTTCTAGCAGGCAAAAAAGCCCTTGTAGTGGGTTACGGTGACGTAGGTAAGGGTTCAGCAGCCTCTCTTCGTCAAGAAGGCATGATCGTTAGGATCACCGAGATAGATCCAATCTGTGCCATGCAAGCCTGTATGGATGGCTTTGAAGTAGTGTCACCTTATCTAGACGGTGTTAACACTGGCGACATTAGCTGCATTAATACCACCTTGATGGGCACTACAGACATCATTGTTACCACCACCGGCAACACTAACGTATGTGATGCCAACATGCTAAAGACCATTAAAAACGGCGCAGTGGTATGTAATATTGGTCACTTTGACAACGAGATCGACACCGCCTTTATGCGTGAGAACTGGAAGTTTGAAGAAGTGAAGCCTCAAGTACACAAGGTGTACCGTGCGGCTGATCACAACAAGAATGACTTTGTATTACTATTGTCTGAAGGTCGCTTAGTTAACCTAGGTAACGCTACAGGGCATCCATCACGCATCATGGACGGCTCTTTCGCCAACCAAGTGTTAGCGCAAATGCACCTATGGGACGCCAAGTTCGCAGACCTAAGCGCAGCAGATAAGGCCGCCAACTTATGGCTAAAAATCTTGCCTAAAAAGCTAGACGAAGAAGTAGCAGCCGACATGGTGGCAGGTTTTGGTGGCGTTATGACCAAACTAACCACCACTCAAGCGGGTTACATTAATGTGCCATTTGATGGCCCGTTTAAGCCAGAAAGTTATAAGTATTAACTCTGCTCTAATTAATTTTTTGGTGTCGATGGCGATATAAAAGGCCGTATCGTTTGTTGAAATTTATTTTTTATGATTTTCAGCTTTGTAGAGCTGGGCTATTTATGAGTTTATTAAACACCAATTGGGATATTTATATGAAAAAAGTTTACGTTGGGATGAGTGCCGATCTAATTCATCCAGGACACCTGAATATACTAAATAAGGCGGCTGATCTAGGTCAGGTAGTTGTCGGAGTTTTAACAGACAGGGCTATCGCCAGTTATAAGCGTTTGCCTTATATGAACTATGATCAACGTGCAGAGGTTGTCAGTAATTTAAAATCAGTTTATGAAGTAATACCTCAAAATACTCTTGATTACACAGAGAATCTAAGATTGTTAAAGCCTGATTATGTAGTTCATGGAGACGATTGGAAGGAAGGCGTACAACAAAGAACTCGTCAAATAGTCATCGATACTATTGCCGAATGGGGAGGCCAGCTAGTTGAAGTGGCATATACGAAAGGAATTTCATCTACATCTTTGAATAAAGCAGTAAAAGAGCTGGGTACTACACCGCAAATTCGTCTTGCGAGCTTGCGTCGCTTGCTAAAAGCAAAACCTTTGGTTCGTTTTTTGGATATTCATAACGCTTTAAGCGGGCTCATCGTTGAACACTCCCAAGTAGAGGTTGATGGCGTATCTCGTCAATTTGACGGTATGTGGGGCAGTAGTCTCACCGATTCAACGGCTAAGGGCAAACCCGACATTGAGGCAGTTGATGTCAGTTCGAGAATGTCAACATTAAGTGAGGTGCTAGAAGTCACTACAAAACCAATTATCTATGATGCTGATACTGGAGGGCAAATTGAACATTTTAAATTCACAGTAAGAACATTAGAGCGGTTAGGTGTTTCTGCGGTTATTATTGAAGACAAGACAGGATTAAAGAAAAACTCTTTGTTTGGAAATGAAGTTCCTCAAACGCAAGATTCTATTGAAAACTTTTGTGACAAGATATCGTCAGCCAAAAGAGTTCAAATAACTGATGATTTTATGGTTATAGCTCGTATCGAAAGTCTTATATTAGAGGCCGGCATGGACGATGCTGTTACGCGAGCAAAGGCATACTTGGAAGCTGGGGCCGATGGGATCATGATCCATAGCAGAAAGAAAGATCCTTCTGAAATTTTAGAGTTTTGTCGACTATATAAAATCTTTGGAGAACAGAAGCCGTTGGTTGTTGTGCCGTCAAGTTACAATGCAGTCACTGAAAATGAGCTTGAAAAGGCTGGAGTTAACATAGTTATATATGCAAACCAGCTACTAAGAAGTGCTTTTCCTGCGATGCAAAGTACTGCTCAGTCTATTTTAAAACATAGTCGATCATTAGAAAGTGATGAAAAAATGCTTTCTATCAAGCAAATTTTGGAACTTATACCTGGAACGAAGTAATGGTTAATGTAAAGGATTTTTTTGATGCATTGAGAAATAATGGAGTTAGTAATTTTTCAGGTGTCCCAGACTCATTATTGAAAAATATATGCGCATATATTTCAGACAATACAGCTCCAAGTGAACATCTGATTACTGCAAATGAAGGCTCTGCAGTAGCTCTAGCTGTTGGACAATATATAACCACAGGAACACCATCTTTAGTCTACATGCAAAATTCAGGATTTGGTAACGCTATAAACCCATTGCTTTCATTAGCAGACACTAAGGTCTATGGAATCCCTATGGTGCTCATGGTGGGTTGGCGGGGTGAGCCTGGGGTGAAGGACGAACCGCAGCACGTTAAGCAAGGTGAGGTCATGGAGCAGATGCTAAATGCTTGTGGCCTTCCGTGTATGATCATTGATGCTAAAACTAGCAATATTGAAACGGTCTTAAAGTCTGCCATAGATCAGACAGTCAGTAATAACCAGCCAATTGTATTGCTTGTTAAAAAAGGCGCCTTTGAACCCTACAAACTTAAGACTATAGCACCCGATATCTCAGGAGGATCTCGAGAAAATGCGATCGATAAGATTATTAAGGCTTCGGAGAAAGACGATATATTTGTCTCCACAACAGGTATGGCGTCAAGAGAATTATTTGAGATTCGGGTTCGTAATAAGCAATCTCATGCGCAGGATTTCTTGACAGTAGGTTCAATGGGGCACGCTAACATGATTGCTCTAGGTATCGCTCAAAATACAGACAGGCATGTATTTTGTATAGATGGAGATGGGGCCAGCCTTATGCACCTTGGGAATTTGTCCTCGACTGGTCAATCAGGTGCTAATAATTTTATCCATGTGTTACTAAATAATGGGGCACATGACTCAGTCGGAGGTCAGCCCACTTGTGCAAGTACGATCGATCTTCCTCTAATAGCTAAAGCTTGCGGATATGCTTCTTCAGCCAGTATTGCTATTAATGATATTAAAAGCTGCATTCAACTTTTGAAGTGTCGGCCAGGGCCTCACTTTATTGAAGTGAAAGTACGAAAAGGCTCAAGAAATGATGTAGGAAGGCCAGCATCTACCCCTATTCAGAATAAAGTAGCATTAATGCAGACCTTAAGGAAATTAGATGGAATTCTATAACCCAGTTAAACTAACTCAAGGCAGTGGTGTTAGAAGTAAGATTGTAGATGAATGTATTGGTAAAAAAGTGCTGATTTTTTGTACAAAAACTGCATATGAACGACATAAACGAGATTGTGAATTAAGTGCACTTTTTAGCCTGCCGGCGGTAGTATTTGAACATGCTTTTGATGCTAATCCTTCAATGTCTGACATCATAGCGATTAGTCTTAAACATAGGCATAGCTCTATAGATGTTATCGTTGGTCTTGGTGGTGGAAGTGCCATGGATGTAGCTAAAGTGGCTAGTGTATCAATCCCAGCTCATCAGGAAGGTATTGAGTTGCGAGAACTGTTGGCCGACAGTGACTTGTTTACCCGATTCCGAGCTCTAGATTGTTTGCAGGTGCCGACAACCGCAGGGACAGGTAGTGAGGTCACGCCTTTTGCGACCGTATGGGATTATGAAAATCAGGTAAAAAAATCACTCAGCAATCCGATAATGTTTGCAAAAAAAGCTTATATAGATCCTGATTTTTTAGTTGATATCCCATTAAAAATTGCTATATCAACGGCCCTTGATGCGCTAAATCAGGCATTTGAATCAATTTGGAATGTAAATGCCAATGAGTGCACACGCCCCTTCTCAAGAAGAGCTGTAGAGCTGGCTCTCCAGTGTTTGCCATTAATCAATGAAGTCTCCACAAGCCCCGAACTTAGAGAGAAATTGACGACAGCTAGCTTGTTCGGAGGCCTGGCCATCAGTCAAACTAGGACCTCAATTTGCCACTCAATATCGTACCCGCTTACTCTGAAATATGGAATGCCGCATGGAATGGCATGTGCGTTTTCAATGCTTGAGGTGTATAAATATAATTTAGTTTATATAAAGGATGACATAGAAATAATAGCGTTTAATCTGAAGAAAGATCCATTTATTATTTTAAAAAATATTTTCAATCAATATGGTTTGAGCGCTGAATTCGGAAATTTTTTACCTAATAAGTCGAGTTTTACTGAATCCATTGAGGATTTTATTACAGAAGGGAGGTTTGAAAATAATATAAAAAAATGCAACCGCGCTGACCTCATTAACATAATTACATCTAGCTATAATATGGCAATGAGATAATGGCCGATATACGCTTTAATTCTAGTTACAGGGTTGTGATCGGAATTGGAGAATTCATTACAGAAGTGGGGATTATTAATGAAATTATGCCACTTAATATCAAAAATATAAACTTTGACAGCATGGGATGGAAGGAAAGTTGAAGGGTTTTTGAGATTGAGAAGGCTGATTTTCGACTGACGGACAGTCAAAGCCTGGCATAATTCCCCAGGGAGAGGGAAGATTCAGACTCATCAATTATGGTAAGAGAAAGACTAACGATATCGAGGTTGAGGATTGCCGCACGGATAGGGCTAAGAATACAATATGATGTTCACACTCATAAACTCCTAGCCGATTTTCTAGTGAAAAACTTAAAAACCAATCGCCTGAATTGAGTAGAAAAATCCTTTTAACGTCACCCTTTACAAGGTATGAATATAAATATGGCGCCATTGTTGCGCGATAGGAGAGTTAAGATGTTGTCCGAACTTCTAAAGTCACGGCAAGAACTGTTATCTACAATAGGCACTACGTTTGATTCATCATTCGAAGAAGCGGTGCGATTAATTTCTGGCGAAGTAAAGAATGATAATATGCTTTTTTTTGCAGGTAATGGTGGCAGTGCGGCGGAAGCGCAGCACATGAGTGCTGAATATTTAGCTACTCTCGATCATCGAAATATCCGACCTGGAATTAAAGCTTTAGCGTTAACAGTTGATACTTCTTTTATAACTGCATGGACTAATGATTTTGGTTACGAGGATGTATTTTTGAGACAACTGCAGACTTTGGCGTGTTCAGGGGACGTGTTTTTTGCATATTCGACCAGTGGGAATTCCCCAAATATAATTAAGGCTGTCGAGTACGCGAGCAAAAGTGAAGTCGCTACGATAGGCTTTACTGGGAATAAGGGCGGTAAAATGGCTGTGATGTGTGATGTTTGCTTTATAGTACCTTCGTTAAGTACTGCGTTGATTCAAGAAGTGCATACAATGCTCGGCCATGAGATCTGTGGAGCTGTCGAAAATATGCTTAAGTTAGGTAAGTAAAGAAATTGTCTGTCGGTATTTGTGGCTGTAAGTCCATCATTTAAGGCTTAATCGAGTCTGGCCGGGGAGTGTTGGACTTTTATGCTATCGAAGTACTCGATGGTAAAATTTGAAGTCAGGTTGGCGGTTATTGTATGATCAAGAAATCAAGAGTCACTATTGTCGGTTCTGGATATGTGGGGATGTCCCTGTCGGTGCTTTTAGCTCGACAAAACGAGGTGACCGTGTTGGACATCGATGTGAGTCATATCGATAAGATAAATTCAAAAAAATCTACGGTAGCTGACCCAGAAATAGAAGCATTTTTAGTGGAAGAAAAATTATTATTGACAGCAACTTCAGATAAAAATGAGGCTTACGAGAATGCTGATTTTATTATAGTTGCGACCCCTACAAATTATGATGCGGATACCTGTAAATTCGACACAAGCTCAGTGGACTCGGTGGTATGGGACGCTTTGAGTTTAAACGAGACTGCGTTGGTCGTAATTAAATCTACAATCCCTGTCGGGCATACCAGACACCTGCAAGCTGTATTTCGGACAGATCGTGTGGTTTTCTCACCTGAGTTTTTACGTGAGGGACAGGCATTAAAAGATAATCTTTATCCGTCAAGAATTGTAATTGGTTGCGCATCTGATAGAGCACGGCTTTTTGCTAAGCTTCTACAGGATGCGGCATTTAAACTAAATATTGAAACGATTTTTGTGGGGCCTACAGAAGCTGAAGCAATCAAGCTTTTTGCTAATACCTATTTGGCTATGCGTGTTTCGTTTTTCAACGAGCTCGATTCGTACGCCCTAACAAAAAATTTAGATCCTGAAAGTATTATACGCGGGGTCTGTTTGGATGATCGCATTGGTGGTGGCTATAACAATCCTTCGTTTGGCTATGGTGGTTATTGTCTTCCCAAGGACACTAAGCAGCTATTGGTGAACTATGATCAAATTCCGCAAACGTTAATTCAAGCAATTGTTACGTCCAATACAACTCGTAAAGATTTTATTGCTGAGGAAATTCTCAATCAAAATCCAAAGGTTGTAGGTTTTCATCGGCTTGTGATGAAGGAGGGGAGTGATAATTTCAGATCATCTGCAATTCAAGGCATTATGAAAAGAATTGAAGCGAGGGGCATTGAGATTTTGATATATGAGCCTTCACTGGAAGAAGAGGAGTTTTTTGGTTCAAAGGTGTTAAAGAACATCGAAACCTTCAAATCAAAATCCGATTTAATTGTTACGAATCGTATGTCAAAACAATTAGAGGATTGTAAGAATAAGGTTTTTACTAGAGATATTTATAGAGAAAATTGAGTGATATTGGTGCGACTAACACTTGAATAGAATAGGAAGTGGGAAACTATGTTAAATGGAAAAGTTGTATTGATAACTGGCGGAACTGGTTCGTTTGGAAAGAAGTTTATTGAGACTATACTTGGAAGGTATCCCTCAGTATCCAAAATCATTATTTACTCTCGTGACGAGCTAAAGCAATCAGATCTAAAACAGAAGTATCCTGAAAGTGACTACCCTCAATTGCGTTTTTTTATTGGGGATGTAAGAGATAAAGACAGAATTAAAAGAGCGTGTGAAGGAGTTGATGTAATTATTCATGCTGCCGCAATTAAACAGGTTGATACTGCCGAGTACAACCCAACAGAATGTATTCGAACTAACATAGATGGTGCTGAGAATGTCATTCATGCTGCTTTGGATTGTGGTGTGAAAAATGTGGTGGCTTTGTCAACTGATAAAGCGTGCGCGCCAATTAATCTTTATGGTGCGACGAAGTTGGTGTCGGACAAACTTTTTGCGGCTGCAAATAACATTAAAGGTTCCAAGGATATTCGGTTTAGTGTTGTGCGCTATGGAAATGTTATGGGGTCTAGAGGCTCGGTTATCCCGTTTTTTATGAACAAAAAAAATGATGGGATGCTGCCGATTACCCATAAAGATATGACCAGATTTAATATCTCCCTTCAATCTGGTGTAGATATGGTGATGTACGCCTTACAATATCATTTGGGTGGTGAGATTTTTGTTCCTAAGATCCCCTCGTACCGTATATTGGATATTGCAGAAGCGATCGCTCCAGAATGCGAGACGCGTATCGTTGGAATTAGACCTGGTGAAAAGTTGCATGAAGAGATGATTACAGATACAGACTCATTGCATACCTTAGACTTAGGTAAATATTATGCCATTTTGCCTTCAGTATCCCTCACGTATACTGAAGAAGAGTACATGTCACACCATAATGCTGTAAAGGTTCCTTTTGGATTTCAATATAATTCTGGGACGAACGCTGAATGGGAGTCGGTGAGTAGTCTACGGAAATTGATTATAGAGCACGTTGATTATTCTTTTAAGATTTAAGGTACGGTGTTTTTATTCTAGATTATTTCGCCAGTTGTTTAGCAATTACGGCATGACTAATAACACAAGCTCTCGGTAGTGCCGAGTTTGGGTATGCGTAATTGGGCAGATGACGAACCTAGAATAATAGATTTAGAAAGCGATACTAACATTACATCGCGGGAGTTATTTATATGAACATAGCAATCATCCCTGCAAGGGGTGGAAGTAAGCGTATCCCAAGGAAAAACATTAAACCCTTTCGCGGTAAGCCAATGATAGCATGGGCTATAGAGGCGGCGCAGAACTCGGGTATGTTTGATCATGTAATTGTTTCAAGTGATGATCCTGAAATCATTGAAGTCTCAAATAAATGGGGCGCCAAGACTCCGTTCTTGAGGCCTGAATGTCTAGCGGACGATTTAACCCCAACTGTGCCAGTGATAGCTCATGCCGTTAAAGAATGCCAAAAGCTAGGGTGGTCAGTTAATTATGTCTGCTGCATTTATCCTGGAGTTCCTTTCTTGCAGGTTGATGATTTAATTAAGGCATATGGCATCCTAAATAATACCAAAGTAGATTTTGTTTATCCTGTAGCAGAATATTCACATCCCATTCAAAGGGCAATGCGCCAGCTACCAAGTGGTCAGATGGAGTTTATGGACTCCGTCAATGAACTGACACGAACGCAAGACTTGGAAGTGACATTCCATGATGCTGGACAATTTTATTGGGGCCGAGCGTCGGCCTGGCTTGAGCGCAAAAAGATGCATTCTGATGGGGTAGGAATGGTAATCCCGAATTGGCGTGTCGTGGATATCGATAGTTTTGATGACTGGACAAGAGCGGAGTTGTTGGGAGAGGTACTAAAAACGACTAAGCAGGCTCTTCTAGGATGAAAATCGTCACGATAGGGGGTTCAGGTTTGTTTGGTTCTATGTTGGTGCCAGTTTTACAATTGGCAGGTAATAACGTTTTTACCGTTGGTAGATCCGAGACTAATAATTTCAAATGTGATGTAGGTGATTTGAAGTTACTCAGGTCTCTTCTTGATGAATTACAACCAGATATAATCATAAACTTAGTTGCATTAACTGATGTCGATCTTTGTGAGTCTGATCCCAAGCTAGCATTTTCGGTAAATGTTCGTACAACAGAGAATGTTGTGAGTTGGATCGAATCTACAGTAAATGATTGTCATTTAGTACACATATCTACTGATCAAGTTTATGATGGTGCTGGGCCGCATCTTGAATCTGATGTGATGTTGAGCAACTATTATGCTTTTTCAAAATATGCGTCCGAGCTTGTCGCCCTGAGAGTGGCAAGTACTGTTTTGAGAACAAATTTTTTTGGTAAGAGCTCTTGCAATCACAGAGAAAGTTTTACTGATTGGATTTACGATAATGTCGTTAATAATAGAAAAATCTTATTCTTTAATGATGTTTTTTTTAGCCCGCTATCAATGGCTACACTTGCAGAGATGATATCTTTTGTGATAAGTGCGAGGCCCATAGGAATCTTTAACCTGGGCTCTCGTGCAGGTTTAAGTAAGTCGGTATTTTCTCTTTTGTTTATAGAAAAGCTTAATATTATGTCAGAAAATATTGAAGTTACGTCAATTGAGGGTGTAACGTTTATGAAAACATATAGGCCAAAAGATATGCGCATGGATATAACAAAATTTGAGCGGCGATTGTGCATTAATTTGCCGACACTAGAAGATGAAATTAATCGAGTTGTTGGGGATTACCATGAATCAGTCTGATCGAGTATTAAGAATTAATGGAACAGATATAGGGGATGGTTTTCCCACCTATTTTATAGCCGATATAGCGGCTAATCACGACGGAGATTTGGGTAGGGCAAAAGAGCTAATTTATCTAGCCGCCGATGCGGGTGCTGATGCTGCTAAATTTCAGCATTTTCAGGCTGAAACCATAGTGAGTGATAAGGGTTTCAGAGACATGGGAGGTCAACAGTCACATCAGTCTAAATGGGAAAAATCTGTAAGCGAAGTATATGAGGATGCAAGCGTTAGCTTAAATTGGACGGCGGAGCTAAAAGCGACATGTGATGATGCAGGGATTCCATTTTTTACAACTCCGTATTCTTTGGACGTTATTGATCAGTTAAATAATCATGTACCGGCTTATAAGATTGGATCTGGCGATATTACTTGGCGTGATATGGTGGAAAAAGTTGCAGCTCAGGACAAACCATATTTTTTGGCTTGTGGCGCTTCCACAATGGATGAAGTGGTAACTGCAGTTGATTGGGCCTTGGCGATTAACCCTCAGTTTGGGTTGATGCAGTGCAACACTAACTATACCGCCGAGTTAGAGAATTTTAACTTTATCCATCTTAATGTTCTTAAGACATTACGGGAAATGTACCCTAACATGGTCTTAGGGTTGAGTGACCATACTCCACAACATGCGACAGTGTTAGGTGCGGTAGCATTGGGTGCTTCAATGATCGAAAAACACTTTACTGATGATGTATCGAGGATAGGTCCTGATCATGCCTTTTCAATGGATCCTCAAGCTTGGAGAGATATGGTTGACAGGACTCGGGAATTAGAATTAGCGATGGGTGTTGGCGTGAAAAGGGTTGAAAATAATGAGTTAGAAACCGTCATTGTTCAGCGTAGATCGCTAAGAGCAACAAAAGCATTGAAAGCTGGACATGTGATAGCTTTAGGCGATTTAATGCCTTTGAGACCCTGCCCAACTGATGCTATGTCTCCAGCGAAGTTAAGGGACGTTATAGGCGTTTCATTGAGTTGCGATATAGAAAAGGGCGATTATCTTAGAGAGAGGAGTTTGGATTAAGCGATTAAATTTATGGATCTCTCAATAGTCGTTACGACTTTCAATTATGAGCGCTATCTTGAAGATTGCCTTGCGTCATGCATCCATCAAGATGTTTGTGGTTTAGAGTACGAGATTATTGTGGTTGATGATGGAAGTACAGACGATACGAATAAAATTCTAAGTCAATCTTTCCCTCCCAATGTTCATGTTTATAAGATTGAAAACTCTGGTATTGAAAAAGCCTCAAACTATGGATTCTTGAAATCGAAGGGCGATTATATCGTTCGTGTGGATGCTGATGATATATTACTGCCTGCTTACATAGCCTCAATGGAAGAATGCCTTACCGAGCAACATGGATTTTTTTACTCGAATTATGAAGTAATTAATCATAACGGCAATGTAATTCGAGAGTGTGAGTTACCTGAATTTGACTGTAAAGAGATACAGAATAGGGGTGATTTTTTAGCGACAGGTACCCTGGTTAAATCTGAATTAATAAAGAGATTGAATGGGTATCGAACAAATATAAGAAATAGTGGGTTAGAAAACTATCAGCTTATTTTAAAACTTATCCAACTGGGAGTGGTTGGTCGTCACGTCCCCAAAACATTATTTGGCTACAGACGACATGGTGGTAATATATCTGACTTGAAAAAAGCACAGATTATCCAGAATGGTAAAAATTTGTTCATAGAGAATGGTCTTGGTACGTTTAAGACTAACGAATTCCACCCGTACGGGCTAAAAATATGAAAAAAATCAGGAAACTACTGGTAATCGCGGCACATCCCGATGATGAGCTTCTAGGCTGTGGAGGGTCAATAGCCAAATATCTTAGTGAAGGAGTTTTGGTTAAAGTTCTGTTTCTTGGTGAGGGATCAACATGCAGATATGACGATCCAATGTGCAAAGAGGCTGTAGCCGCCATTAAAAAGAGGAATTTATGGGCAGTCGAAGCTTTAGAGGCCATAGGCGTCCATGACTTCGAGTTTTATAATTTACCCTGTGGGCGGTTTGATCAGACACCAATAATTGTAATAAATAAAATTATAGAGAGCGTGATTAGAGAGTTTACCCCAGACACGGTTTTCACTCATTCTGAGGGCGATTCAAATAATGACCATAGAATAGCCTATAGAGCTACAGTAATGGCTACACGACCGTGTGGAGAATATGTTGTTAATAGATTATTTTGTTACGAGGTATTATCTTCCAGTGAATGGTCTTATACCAGTAGTTTCTTGCCTAACTATTTCGTGCCATTAACTGAAAAACAGCTTCTTGCAAAGTGGGGTGCGCTGGAGTGCTATGCAACAGAAATGCGTGATTATCCCTTTCCTAGGTCTTGGTTAGGAGTGAAAAATTTGGCGATGAAAAGAGGAATGCAGGCTGGCATTGAGTTTGCTGAAGCGTTTCAACTGATCAGAGAATTTGATCGATGAGAATAGCTTGTGTTGGCTACAGAGATTGGGCAATAAATATTTACAATCGCTTGCAGCGTGAGTTCCCTGAATATATATTTTTGATGCAATTGTCTAAGAATGATTTCTCCGAGATCCAGGTAGAACAATTCAAACCTGACCTGATTTTATTTTATGGTTGGAGTGGAATTATTGCGTCAAAACTAATTGAAAGTGGTAAGTGCCTAATGCTGCACCCGTCGCCGTTACCAAAATATCGAGGTGGAAGTCCAATTCAAAATCAAATTATTAATGGAGATGTTCATTCAGCCGTGACTATTTTTGTTATGGATAACGGTATCGACACCGGGCCAATAGGTAAACAAAACTACTTAAGTCTGGAAGGTACACTTGACGAGATCTTTCAAAGAATTGAGGTTATAGGCTTCGAACTGACAAAGGATATTTTTATTCATGGTCTCAATGTTTCTAATCAAAATAATGAGGACGCCACTCATTATCGCAGAAGATCGCCAGAACAAAGTGAAATCACGTTAAAAGAGCTTGAAACCGAGACAGCCGAATATTTACACAACAAAATTAGAATGCTGCAAGATCCGTATCCAAATCCTTTCATCAAAACTAGTGATGGGAGAAAACTCATAATTAAAAATTGTCAGATTGCTGATGTTGATTGAATTTCCAAAAAAACACCGAATAGAGAAAATTATTGGTATTGTTGGGTCCTCTGTCAATGCATCCTAAAACAAGTCTGATTTGTTGGTGCTATAAGTTTTCAGTGTGTCTGTAAAATGAAAAGTAGCTTCAATGCTATCCTCCAAAGGTAATTGGGCGTATCTAATCTAAACAACCTATGTCATTTAGTACTTTATATCTTTCAATTCGGGCATGTGATCACATTAATACTGCATAAAATACTGAGTTCGGGAAAAGTTACTAACTTGGATGGAATTTGAAGTGCCCATACGGTACATCTATCACACTGAGACGCTGGCCGTTTAGTTTGCGGGTAGTTTTGGGATCAATTAACTATGGTATCAAAAGCGCTTTTTCTTGATCGTGACGGAGTTATAAACATCAATCATGGGTACGTTAGTACAATCGATAATTTTGATTTTATTGATGATGTATTTGATTTAGTGTTGAGAGCAATAGAATTCGACTATCTAGTGATCGTTATAACAAATCAAGCAGGTATTGGGAGGGGTTTTTATTCAGAAGACGACTTTCATGCTTTAAGCGAATGGATGTGTCGTAAGTTCGAATCAACTGGAGCTAAGATTGATCGTATATACTTTTCTCCCTTTCACCCTACAGCGGGGTTGGGTAAATATCTCAAAGATGATTTTTCCAGAAAACCGAACCCAGGTATGATTTTAGAGGCTGAGTTGGATTTCGATATCGATCTTAAATCATCACTTTTAATTGGTGATAATATGTCTGATATTGAAGCTGGCTTGTCTGCTGGAATTGGTACAAACATTCTGCTAGCACCTCAAGGCGAGTTTAGTGATTCCAACCTCACATTTATTCAGATTTCTAGCCTAGGAGAAGCGTTTTGTTTTTTAGAGCGTTAAGTAATAAGGTTGGGTTATAAATGCGATTATTGATACTTGCTGGTGGATTTGGTACTCGTCTAAAAACTGCCGTATCGGATGTTCCGAAGGCGTTGGCTCCGGTTCTTGGTAAGCCCTTTTTACAGTTACAGATTGAGTTATGGGTATCTCAAGGAATTCAAAACTTTACGTTTTTGCTGCATCATCAGGCAGATCAAGTAATAGATTTTTTGGAGATGCAAAAGTTTAAATACCGTGATCACTGTACATTTTATTGGGTAATAGAGGACAGTCCTCTTGATACTGGTGGAGCGGTTGCCAACGCGATAAAGCACTTTGGATATGAAGGTGATTTTTTATTAGTCAATGCTGATACTTGGCTGGGTGGAGGGGTGAATGACTTGTCTGTTGCTCCGTCACCTGCATTGGCGGTTATTGAACTAGATAATGTGGATCGGTATGGAAGAGTTGTTCTTGACGAAAACTCGCTTATTACAGCGTTTGAAGAGAAATCAAAAAGCTCAAGTGGTGGATGGATAAGTGCTGGTCTGAGTAAGTTGAGTACAGATTTATTTAAAGACTGGGATGGTTGTCCATTTTCTATCGAGAGTGAGCTTTATCATCCACTTGCAAAGAGAAATGTTTTGACAGGTGTGAAGTTATATTGTGGTTTTATGGATATAGGCATCCCAGAAGATTATAAAATATTTTGTGGTTGGGTAAGAGATGAAAAAATTGAAAAAATATGATGTTGATAATTTTGTGATGTCTAGCAATGCCTCGATTGGGCAGGCTCTTGCCATGATCGAGCGCAACACATTAGGATTTGTGTTTACTGCGGATGAACAAGAAGTGTTGATCGGTCTAGCGACTGATGGTGATATAAGAAGGGGCCTTCTCGCGGGCGGTTCAATTGATGAGCCAATATCTAAGTGCGCGAATTCTAATTTTTTATCTGCTCAACTAGATACGCCGAGAGAGCATTTAATTAAGAGCTTAGATGGGCATATTCGTTTTATACCTATTCTCGACGAATTGGGGCGATTACAATCGGTAGTTTCAAAAAATCACTTTCCCTTAGAAGAAGAGAAATCGATTTACATCCGCTCTAGAGCGCCTGTTCGGGTCAGCTTCGGTGGTGGCGGATCAGATTTAACCCATTACTTCCAGAACAGTTCCGGAGCTGTTATCAATGCAGCAATATCGATATATAGTCACGGTACTATGCGTGTTCGTACTGATTCAAGAATTATCATAAACTCATTAGATTTGGGTGCCACATTAACTGCCGAAAATCTTGAGGATGCTCTGTCTCAGGAAGGTCCTTTTGGATTGATTCAGTCATTATTGCATGTCGTCCAACCGAAATATGGCTTTGAGCTAAGCCTTAACTCGGATTTCTCTATTGGCTCAGGTTTGGGGGGGTCTGCTACTCTTTCAGCTGTTGTTTTGGGTTGTTTTAACATGGTCCGCAAAGATCAATGGAATCAACACGAGTTAGCAGAAATAGCATTTCAGGCTGAACGGCTGCATTTAGGCATTGCTGGAGGATGGCAAGATCAATATGCGGCTGTATTTGGAGGGTTTAATTTCATTGAATTCCATGTTGATGAAAACATTGTAAGCCCGATTCGAGTGCGTTCAGATATAGCTTTGGAGCTTGAAGAAAGTTTGATTCTATGTGATACAGGGATAGATCATCATTCAGGCGACATTCATAAAAATCAAAAAGAAACGATGACATCGGAATCAATTCGAAACCTAGTTAAGGCAAATGTGGGATTAACTTATACGACTCGGAAGCACCTGCTTCGAGGAGATCTTATTAAGTTTGGCGAGTGCCTTGATGCGTCATGGAAGCTCAAGCGCAATTTCAGTAGCATGATCTCAAATGATTATCTTGATATGATTTATAATGGAGCGATAGAAAATGGTGCACTGGGCGGTAAATTGCTGGGTGCTGGTGGTGGAGGGTATTTTATTTTCTACGTTTCTCCCTTTGAAAAACATAATTTAATGACGTATTTAGCCTCTCAAAATTTAACAATTCAGCCTTTTCGTTTTGAGCCTGATGGGCTGAAAGCGTGGACATCTAGAGATAATAAAAACAAACGAATTGAGGAAAGTAAATAAAATGAGGATTTCAGATTTTGTTTTGGCTGAGAGTAAGGTTTTTATAATTGCCGAAATTGGTAATAACCATAATGGAAGTTTCGATTTAGCATTGGAGATGATAGACGCTGCAATTCTTGCAGGTGCTGATTGTGTGAAGTTCCAAATGCGTAATATGGAATCAGTTTATAGAAAAAAAAGCCTTTCTAAGGATGGTGAAGACCTAGGGACTGAGTACGTTTTAGATCTCCTAGAGCGTTTTCAGTTATCTCTAGAGGAGCATCAAAAGATTGCTCAGTACTGCGTGGAAAATAGGATTTTATATATGTGCACTCCTTGGGATGCCGAAAGTGTGGCAGTCTTAGAGGGTTTTAATGTTCCAGCGTATAAGGTAGCCTCAGCTGATTTAACAAATTTACCTTTGATCGATAATCTTGTGGCGACCAAAAAACCTCTTATTTTATCTACCGGAATGTGTTCCAGTAGTGAAATCCAAATCACTACAGATTTTCTCAACTCTCGAAATGCTGAGTTTGTTTTGTTGCATTGCAACAGTACATATCCGGCGCCGTTTCATGACATTAATTTAAGTTGGCTTGCAAAGTTGAGGAAAATACACCCTTTAATTGGTTATTCTGGTCATGAAAGGGGGATTTCTGTGTCTCTTGCGGCAGTTGGGCTTGGAGCTAAAGTTATTGAACGGCACTTCACGTTTGATAGAACTATGGAAGGCCCCGATCATGCTGCTAGTCTGGAACGGCATGAATTTAAAGCCCTAGTAGTCGGAATAAGGGAAATAGAACAGGCTTTGGGTGGTGGGAATGACAGAGTTATATCGCAGGGAGAGATGATTAATCGAGAGAACTTAGCAAAGAGTCTAGTTGCTGCTTGCCATCTTAAGCAAGGTACAATTTTAGAACCGAAGCACATAAAGGTTCGGAGTCCCGGGCAGGGATTATCACCTCAAAGCTACGACCAACTTTTGGGTAGGGCGGTTCAGCACGATATGTTGGACGAAGATTATTTCTATCCATCCGATCTTGGCGAAGCCAGGCTAGAACCTAGATTTTATCGGTTTTCTCGGCCTTGGGGTGTTCCCGTCCGGTACCATGATTTTTTGGAATATGATGAAAAAATAAACCCCGATATCTATGAGTTCCACCTGTCATATTCGGACATGGATCTTAAGCCTAGTGATTTTTTAAGCGGAACATATAAGTCTGGATTTGTTGTTCATGCTCCAGAACTATTTTCTGAGAGTCGGCTTATGGATCTGGCAGCTCCAGACGAAAATTACCGGCAATATTCTATTCAGGAAACTCAGAGGGTAATAAATTTAACGCGCTCTCTAAAGCAATATTTTCCAATGACTGAACGTCCAATGATTGTAGCTAATATTGGGGGATTTACTATGGATAAGCTCCTTCCAAACCACAAATTACCTGAATACTATGAACGATTTGCTTTAAGTTTAGCGGCTTTAGATACTTCTGGTGTAGAGCTTATTCCGCAAACGATGGCGCCTTTCCCGTGGCACTTCGGAGGGCAGCGTTATCAGAATCTATTTGTCCATGCCGACGAATGTATTAATTGGTGTGAGAAATTAAACTTGAGGATGTGCTTTGATATTTCGCATTCTAAGTTAATGTGCAATCATTTTAATGTTGATTTTTATGATTTTGCTAAAAAAATTGCACCTATTACGGGCCACTTACATCTTGGTGATGCTTCAGGAGTAAATGGGGAAGGCCTTCAAATAGGTGATGGAGATATTGATTTTGAACGTTTGGCTAAGATTCTTGATCAGGAATGCCCTCACGCATCATTTATTCCTGAAATTTGGCAGGGCCATAAAAATGGTGGGGAAGGGTTTTGGATCGCACTCGAGCGGTTGGAAAATTTAATTTAGAGAATGAATATCGAAGTACTGTAAAGGAGAAAATAACGGTTTCGATAAAAGTAAAAACTATCTAATGTGGTAATAGAGAGGGTTTTTTCTGATAATCAATATTTTCTAGTAGAGTTTCCATCTAGATTTTGTTCGTTCGTCCTAGGTGTGCATGTATGAGCAGTTCAGCGATAACTGCTATCTGTAACTATTACGCGTGTAATAGTGTTTTTTCAAAAGAAATTCAGGTAAAAGCTAATCCGACGAGTTTAATTATTGCCTTCACGACTAGTAGTAACAGTGGCAATATTATAAAAATTTTTGAAGCTGTAGAGCAAAAAAAGTAACTGCGATAATATTGACAGAAAAAGGTATAAAATTTTTCAAGGTGACGATTAATACCCTAAACATTCCGTCTTCAGGTACTGCTTGAATCCAATAAAGTCATATACAGCTTGGGGCATATTACTTGTTGCATTGTTGAAGCCGCTATATTTAAATCTAACAATCCAAAAAAATGGGGAGAAATAACTGTGGGAATCAAACTAAATCTTGGCGCTAGTCCTTTGTGGAGCATGGACGGGTGGCACACACTTGATCATAAGCTGACAGAAAATACCGAAACAGCTATAGCGGGGGATGCGTCAGACATAAGGCTGCCAGATGAAAGCTGTGATATTGTGTTTTGCTCCCATGTGTTTGAACATATTCCTCATAGCAGGCTTCCCATGGTGGTTTCGGAGGTTAATAGAGTGCTCAAACCGGGCGGAATTTTTAGAATGCTCTCTCCGAACCTCGAAGTCTTGGCAAAAGCATATGTTGAAAAAGACGAGGTGTTTTGGAAGAAAGCATTAGAAGAAGATGAGAATTTAAGGACTGATCTTGGTTATGGTGGTATGTTAATGAATTGCGTTGTATCGCCAGGGCAAGATACGGTGTTGATAGATAGGAACTTAAAAACTTTCATCGCTGGATATGCTCATCTATATATCTATGACTATGAAATGATGAGAACAATATTTTCAAAGCTAGGATTTGATTGTCGAAAAGCTGAATTTAATGATTCAGCATTCAATGAGGTTAGAACTCCCCTGCATGTAGAAGGTTTCGAACCTGTATGGCAGAATTTCAACCAAAAATTCTATGCTGATAATGGTCTTATCCATAGGCTAGTTGATGGAAAGTACGAAATCAATTTCAGTGTTACAGGGTTTGACAGAGACCCTCTGACATCACTGATTGTAGAGGGGAAAAAAGTATCATACATAAATAAAGAAGATGCTAGTCAAATATTTAATTTTTCATCTGAAAATTATAATAGGTATAGTTATTCTTTACTTAGAGATGATACATTCAAAAATAGGCTCAATGAGATGGGGATTTCCTATCCAGATATAAAAGTTTGATTTGTGATGATTGCCTACAAGCCCAAAGTTGCGCTAATTCTTCAAGCTAGAATGGGGTCAACTCGTCTGCCTGGAAAATCTTTGATGGATTTAGCTGGGGCCCCCCTAGTGGGGCGTATGCTGGAGAGAATTAAGCCGTGCAAAAGTGTTGATGAAATTGTCCTAGCGATCCCGGATACATCAGAGAATTTTCCGTTAAAAGAGCTAGGTTTGGACTATAATGTTACGGTTTTCTCGGGTTCAGAGAGCGATCTTGTGGATCGGTATTGGCGGGCTGCCTTATCGGTTGAAGCGGACATTGTGGTTCGCTTGCCTGCGGACAACGCAACGCCTCAATGGGATGAAATTGATCGGATTATAGAACACCATATCTCTTTGGGTCGCCCTGGTTTTTCCTCAAATATTTGTGATTTTTGGAATTCTGGGTATCCTGATGGGATCGGTGCAGAGGTGTTCGACATGTGCTTACTCAGGGATATTGCGAGTAAAAAGTTATCGTCACATAATCGTGAACATGTCCATACTAACTTTTTTAGTTACGAATCAGGTGAGCCTGCTGATAGCGGTTGGTGTCCCGTGAGCACGGTTCAATGCCGTGAAGAAATAAGAAGGCCCGATCTTGTTTTAGATGTTAATACTCGAGAGCAATATGATTTTATGAAAAAATTATATGAGTCCCTTTATCCAGTCAAATCGAATTTTAGTATTGTGGATATTATCAATTGGTACGATAGTGAATATCAAATAAAGTAGTGTTTCGGTCTAGCGAAAATTGTATGTATGTTGAGGAGTAGGTTAGGTGAAAAGTGACGTTAGGTTAGTTAATTTTAATGGCGAGATGATACCAGAAACAGAAGCAAAGATTTCAATCTACGATTCTGCGCTTATGTTTGGTGATATGGTGTTTGAGATGACAAGATCGTTTAATAAGAAGCAATTTAAATTAGAGGAGCATGTAGCACGCCTGTATACAGGAATAAAAATTTTACGTATCCCGTTAGAAATTACTCAAACACAGATGATCGATGAATGTTACAAAACAATCGAAGCAAATGATCACTTGTTCGAAAAAAATGATGAACATAGGTTAATGATCGATGTTTCTCGAGGCTTGCTCGGGATATATCAAAATATAGATGGTTTGCGCAAGGGTCCAAATGTGATTATTGCTGATTTCCCGCTTCGATGGACTGTGGCAACTATGGGTGCGTTGTTCGAAACTGGCATTAATATGGTCATTACGTCACAACGCGCTATTCCAGCTACACTTATGGATCCAAAAATAAAAAATAGGAGTCGACTTTTCTATTTGATGGCTAACATCGAGGCGTCACTTATGGCCGGGGACAATAATTGGGCCTTGCTACTCGGTACAGATGGATTTATAACTGAAGGTACTGGCGATAATTTCTTTATTGTAAAAGATGGCGTGGTAATAACGCCTGAAGGTAGGGATGTTTTGAGAGGAGTGTCGCGTGAGTATGTCATGGTGGACTTATGTTTGGCTTTAGGGATTCCTGTAATTGAAAAAAACATAGATCCATACGATGTATATACGGCTGACGAAGCTTTCATCACGGGGACACCGTTCTGTATGTTACCTGTTACTTCGCTAAATGGGCTTGAGATCGGTGATGGTAAGGTGGGAAGTATATTTTCCCTAATCATAAGACAGTGGAGTGCTAATACGGGTGTCGATATTATTGGTCAAATTCAAAAATGGGACTCAGAGCGTCCTCAAAGTATAGATGGTGGCGCGCCCACACCATATAGATTCAGTAAGAAATGAGCGTAAATATTGGGTTCATGCAAGGACGCTTATCTCCCTTGGTTGATGGGAAGATACAATCGTTTCCTTGGAATACTTGGGAGCAAGAAATTCCACATGCTAAGAGCCTTGGTCTTAGCATTATGGAGTGGACGTTAGATCAAGATCGGTTATATGAAAATCCTTTAATGACTTCTAGCGGTCAAGCGAAAATAGTTCAACTCTGTAAGAAACATGACTTCGCCATTCCATCTCTCACTGGAGATTGTTTTATGCAAGCTCCCTTCTGGAAAGCAGCTGATAATAATTCTCTGGATAAATTAAAAAAAGATTTTAACTCAATTTTAGATGCCTGTAGCAAAGTAGGGATAAAATTTGTAGTTGTTCCGCTTGTCGATAATGGCCGCTTAGAAAATATGGAGCAAGAAAACATATTAGTTGAGTTTCTATTGGCTCTGCAAGAAGATCTTAACGAACTTGACGTTAAAATTGTCTTTGAATCAGATTTTCACCCTGCAGAGTTAAAGAGGTTTATCTCTCGCCTCAAATGCCATTCTTTTGGGATCAATTATGATACTGGTAACAGTGCGGCTTTGGGCTTGAATCCATTTGAAGAATTCGATGCTATTGGTGATCGTATACTCAATGTCCATATAAAGGATAGGCCTTTAGCGGGAACTACGGTGCCTCTTGGCGAGGGGAATGCAGATTTACCAAGTGTATTTTCTCTCTTAGAGACTCAGGGTTATAGAGCTAATTATATTTTGCAAACTGCTCGAGCGATAGACGGAGAGCATGGCCCCGCGCTTCTGCAATATAAGTCTATGGTAGAAGGTTGGGTCATGTGTAATGGATCTTAAATTAAGCGGTAAAAAAGTATTTGTATCTGGATCATCCAGGGGGATCGGCTTGTGTATCGCTAAGAAATTTATTGAAGAAGGCGCCTATGTCGTAATTAATTCTAGAGATTCCGAAGAATTAAAGGCCGTAGCGGCCTCGCTTGAGAACTGTCACGGTGTCGCTGGCGATGTTAGTCATCCAGAAGTTGCACTCTTAGTTATCAAAGAGGCGGTTGAAATTTTGGGGAAAATTGACATTGTTGTGTGCAATGTCGGTAGCGGTTCGTCGCTAGTAGGTCCAGGAGACGAAACCTATGGCGAATGGATGCGAGTTTTCTCTATAAATTTCTTTAGTGCAGTAAATTTAATATCAGCCTCATCTGATCTATTGAAGACTTCGGGAGGCTCTATAGTTTGTATTTCATCGATTTGTGGTTCTGAGACAATACCAGGCGCGCCAATAACTTATTCAGTAGCCAAAGCTGCATTAAATACTTATGTCAAATCAATGTCATTGCCGATGGGTAAAGCTGGCATAAGAATTAATGCTGTTGCCCCAGGAAATATAAATTTTGTGGGTTCAGTTTGGTCTGAAAAGTTGGTTAAAGATCCGGATTTGGTCAGCGGCATGTTGGAAAATAATGTTCCTTTGAGAAAGTTAGGTTGTCCTAACGATGTTGCTAATTTGGTCGTTTGGTTAGCATCTGATGTAGCTGACTTTGTCACGGGTAGTGTTTTTACAACAGACGGTGGGCAGACCCGAAATTAGCTTAACAAGGATTTGATATGGCATTTGAAAAATTCAATCTAGAGAAAAAAACTGCACTAATAACAGGTGCGGCGGGGCTGCTTGGTGCAGAGCATGCTCAAGCGTTGCTAGAGGCAGGAGCAACTGTGGTTTTAACTGATATTGGCAATGCGGGATTGCTCTCAATAAATACTCGGTTATCTAAATTATTTGATGAGAAACGTATAATTCTGAAAACTATGGATGTTACTAATCCAGCTGATATTCTGGCAGTTCAGAGTGATTTGTTAAGTGATGGTATTGATGTTGATATATTAATCAATAATGCGGCAATCGATCCTAAAGTCGATTCTCATAAAGGTTTAGTAGAAAGTTCTCGACTAGAAAATTTTTCTGTAGATCAGTGGGATTTGCAGGTGAGTGTAGGACTTACCGGCGCTTTCTTATGTAGCAAAGTGTTTGGTTCGCATATGGCTTCTAATGGCAGGGGCGGGGTGATCCTTAATATTTCTTCTGACTTATCTGTCATATCGCCAGACCAACGACTATACCGAAAGAATGGAATTCCAGAAGGCCAGCAGCCAGTAAAACCTGTAACTTATTCAGTAATAAAGGCCGGTCTGGTTGGGTTGACCCTTTATTTGTCAACTTATTGGGCAGATAAAAATGTCCGATGTAATGCGCTATCCCCTGGTGGGATATTCAATAATCAACCAGATTATTTCGTTAATCGACTAGAACCATTGATTCCTTTAGGGCGTATGGCAAATGTAGACGAATATAGAGAAACTGTGCAGTATCTCTGCTCAGATGCCTCTAAATATATGAATGGACAGAATATTGTAGTGGATGGTGGACGTAGTGTTTTGTGATTTTTAGTCAGTAGTTTGATCGAGGTAATTCTAGTAAAATACTGGGAGCTCAAGACTTATTGTTAAACTTTTATGAAAGTAACATTAGTTATTTTATATAAAGCTTCGGTATACACGATAGGAAGTACGATATATGTTGATGGTGGCTGGACTGCTGAAGGATTCTAGATTCATTTTTTGGTAACGTAGTCAACATGTTTCAACCAGTGAACATATCAATCGGTGTAGTTGCTCGATATAATTATTGTTTAATTAATAATATTTATCAATGCCTTACGCATACTTTCTCATATAGAAATTGTTATTTTTACGGAGATCAAAATAGACGTGGTTAAATTTTTTTTTAGAAAAGCTATCGAATCAGATGTGGTTTTGCTGTATCCAAATCGGGAAGACATTGTTAGAGACTATATTTTAAAGGAAATACCATATCAGGTTGTTGATGTTGGCATGTTGTGCTTGCACCCATTAATTCTTATGCGGACTATGAAATTATTGAAAAGTGTAAGGTTAAGTCTTATTTTTAGTTTAAGGCCTTCGTTTACGAATTTTATAAAAGAGATATATGAACTACATATTCAAGCTTATATAGAAGCGATCGCACCAAAAGTGGTTTTAACTTTTATTGACGACAGCGGTGTATTCCAACGTCTGAGCCGTCGATGTCAGGCTCCAGAATTTTTTGCGATTCAAAACGGGATGCGGCTAGATTTTCATTACGATATTTTCTTACCTAATCCGTCGTCATTAGCAAATATAATTTCAATGCCTAATTATTTCTGCTTCGGACACTATGATGTTGAAACTTCGACTGAAAAGGGTTCTAGGATAGATAATTATTTTCCGATTGGTTCTCTTATTGGGGGTGTTTATTGGGGTGAGGTAAGTACTGAAATCGAACCAATTTACGATATTTGCTACATATCAAGTTTTGTTTCGACGCCTGAATCGGGAGTTAAGGAGAAAGCGCATCTTGACCTTTGGCGCGCTGATACGGAGGGTGCGAGAGCTTTAGAGTCTAATCTAAAGAGACTTATTTCAGAAAAAGGCTATTCAGTTATTGTCGCTATGAAATATGATAACTCTTTGGAAGAGGAATCCTATTTTTATAGTATTTTTGGAGACACCGTCACTTATCAGCGTTCGTCGCGAGTTGATTTCTCCGCATATCGTGCCATTGATAAATCTCGACTCTCTCTTACGGGTTACTCTACCTGTGCTACTGAAGCATTAGGGATGGGGCGCCGAGCATTATTTGTAAATAGTCTTAGTTACGCTCCTTGTAGTATGCAAGCAGCGGAATTTTGTTATCTAGAAGGCCAGAACTATAATGAGTTTAGCAATCGGATTGATACAGTGCTCGCTATGAGTAATGTTGAATATGATAATTTGATGTCGGAAAGCAAAAAATATTTAATGAACTATGACGTAAATGATTTTGCGCACAATAAAATTCGTCGAATAATTATGAGTGCGCTAACTAATTAGGACCTTAATGGATGCTGAGTAAGTTTAGAACTTTTCCTAACAAACAAAAACGTCAAATTGATTTACAAATAGAAGATGGAAAATGAATATTTCAGATGTAAATATTTTTTTTGAATACCTGAAGTGCTATGGATCGATGGTATTTCAGGAAGATCTTAGCTTTTGTAAAGAGTGTGATGCTAAATATGACCTCAACGAGAACAAACAACCTGATTTTATCGAAAAATTTCTTTATGAGGATGACAAAGAATTTGAACACATAAGTGCGGTGTCAAAATTTTTGGGTGATGGTTGGGTAAATCGCATTCTAACTGAACATCAGGTGATTCACGCAAACTTGGAAGATACCCACACATATGGTCAGAACTATGTAAATAATAAACCTTATGGTGTTGGTGGTCTTTTTTGATAATGATATCGACTTTAGTAAGTTGAATGGTAAGCTCGGTCTAATTATTGGGCCTGGCGCAGGAAGCGAAACGATAACGTTGATATGTGTGTCGGTAAAGCTAATATCATTGCAGTTGACGCAACATCTGAGTTCTGTCAGAACTAATCAAATAATAATGGATAAGATAGGTTTGGGTAGGGCTGTTCAAGGAGACGCACGACACCTCCCTATTGCATCGGCGTCAGTTGATTTCGTATATTCTTCTGGGGTGCTGCATCATGTCAACAGACATCGATAAATCAGTAGAAGAAATCTTTAGGGTTTTAAAACCTAATGGAAAAGCTTTCGTTGGTTTATGCTCGACTACATCGCTTCATTTTCAATTAACTAATTAACGAAGCTTTTTTCAGGAAAGTTTTCAAAGAGTAAACGTAATGAAGCGTTAAGCCGGAAGACTGAACCTGCTTGGGAAACTGGGACTTCTAAAACCCCCCATACAAGGATTTTTGGACGCAGGGAATGTAAGCGATTATTTCATTAATTGAAAACTGTTAAAATTTGGAGGGGGCGGCGGTCTAGTAATCCCTGACAAGCCTATAATTAGATGGTTTAAACCATTAGGAAAATATAAATCATTTTCTATCTTTGATATGGGAATTTATACCACAGCAACGAAGTATGGGAAGTTGTGACGTCTAATTAATTTTGAATTTTCTCATATTCCTAAAAAACATTAAAATTGGTGGCAATGTTGAGTGCAGCAATAGTTACAGGTAGCCTTCGTAGTTTTTTGGCCATAAAGGAAATGAAGGACCTGGCAGATGCGACTTTGATCCTTTGGAAGCCGGACTTTGCGACGGTTACCGGTAGTTCTTCCGAAATTCCAGATAGTCTGGGGGATGGAGTTGATCCAAAGGTACTTAGCCAGGTGACGCTAGATATTCATAATACGGTAAGTGGTTGGTATTTTGACGAGAGTGGTAGTGATTTGAGTTTGACTGATGGTTGCTCACTTGGCACTGTTTTTGAGTCTTCAACCGAGTTGCTTTTTTACAATATTTCCCAGTGTTTTTTGGAGTTCAATCGTTTGCTTGGAAGCTACGATAGTATTTTTATAGATACCTCAGAGGATCCGGTGAAGGGATTTGTTGCCTCATGGCTTGAAACTCATAACTATGGCAACATTGAAGTCATTAACCTGAATGACGCGGAGCATAGTGCTCACAAAAGAATTAACCCAATGACTCTACTGAGGGATTTGGAATATAATCTGAAAGGAACCTGGATAGATACTGTAATAGGCTCTATGTTAAAACTTCTGCAGCCGATAAATAAGAAAAACATCTTCATTTTGGATTCTGGTAAGTTCGAAGAATATTTGAGTCGCAAAAAAAGTGAACAATGCAAATCTTTTTCTGTACTCACTCCGATACGAAGAAATTGGAAGACAGCAATCGGGAATAGTATATTCTGGCAGCGCACTGGGTTAAAAAGTTCTCATAATAAGGTCACTTCCTCTTTAGAAAATAGTGATGCAAAAGGCTGGACCCAGACCACTGAAATTATTCCCTTGGGCCTATTCCAAGACGCTATAAAACATTTTGTCTTAGTGCATTGGCCGCGTGCATTTTCGTATTTTAACTATTACGTAAAACTATTTCGCTCATTTAAAACGAGTTTGGCAGTTTTTTGTAGTGAGGGTACTGAAATGTCGTTGGTAAGCGCTTTTGCAGCAAAAAAAGTCGGGATACCTACTATTGTAATGCCTCACGGCATCGCTCCTTGGAGCCACTCTTCGCTTATTAAGCGCTCAGATAGGGTGTTTGAGAGCTATTGCTCTATCGGCGGTTATGATACTCAAAAATATCTCGATTGTGGCTTAACTCATGAGCGTATTTTGGATATTAATCTTCCTTGGTTCTCTAGTGAGAAGCTTACTTTAAAACCACGAGCAAATGAAAAGGGAGGCAGGCGAAAAGCCATGTTACTCCCTCTAGATACGGGATTTAGTCTAACATTATCGGCAGGTAGCGTCGTTCGCCATGTTCGAGATATGATCGAAGTATGTGAACTCTGTGAGATTGAGGTGTATGGAATTAAATTTCGTTCTGAAAGGGAAGCACAAGCTTTCGGCTTAGTCATTGGCGAAAACGAAGTTTTTGGAAGAAAGACTATGGTTTATGCAGGCTATGGATCGCTGTCAGACTATTTTAAAGATATAGATTTGATTATTGGACCTTTTAATTCGGGGACTGCTGAATGTGCGCTTGCAAATGTGGATTACTATTGTTTTCATGATATTTCTATATACTCCGAAAATCCAAACGTATGTTATGACTCACTTAAAACTATTTGTCATAACGCATCGACACGAAACGAACTGCAAAAAAATATAATTGAGAGAAGAATCTTTAAGGATACTCACAATGCACAATCCCTGGTAACTACTAGCGACTTATTTCTAGAGGCATGCAGTAATTTGGATAATGCTTTTGAAAAATATATTTCTTGAATTTTCTCGAATAGCTGTGTGTCTTTTGAGTTTAACGTATTACTAGATATTTAAAACATTTCTCGGACGATGCACAATGACTCTATTGACATATTCGCTGCTATTGATATTATCTGTGATCCTAATATTTTTCCGCATCAAAGGGAGGCGATTATCCGCAGCTATTGTCGGGACTACGATTATAATTTGGTCGGTGGTAGTTCGAATAGCTGAACCAAGCGTTGACATAGCTTATTATAACGCCATCATGACAGGTGAAATATCACCACTGCTACTAGGTTATTTTAACGAACCAGTTTTATGGTTTTTCCAGATGTATCTTTACAGACTTACAGAAGACGTATTTTTCACCTGGTTTTTGGGGGATGTAGTCCTGTTAAGCCTTTGCTTCGTAGCAATCAAAAACCTGAGATTTGGACTTAATATGGATCCGCAGTCTCGGTCTTTGGATTTATACTATCCAGCGATATTCGCTGTTATCTTGGTTTCTTGGCCATATTTTATTGGTTTAAGTTTGACGTATAGGCAATTTGCTGCGGAAACACTGCTTCTTTACTCAGTCAGTCTGGTTAGGGCTAGTCCCACCACAGGTGTTCTGGTTTTTATAGCTGCCTGCTTAACTCATAACTCTGTTGCTTTCTTTGCGCCTATGATTGGCGTATTAACCAGAATGCCGACTTTGCAAATACCCTCCGTTTTAGTGGCTATGGCTATACCATTAGTTTTCATTTTTGTAGTAAGCGAAAGAGAATCTCGTTATGTTGGCGGGCTTCTGGCTATGGCATATCCTATTTTCGTCCTTACTGTTTCTGTATTTATGGCATTTTTAGTCAAGTATCAGAAGATTAATGTAAGTAAAGAATTGTTTTTCATTAATGTATTTTTTCCATATCTGATGATTAACGCATGGTTATTTTTACCTAATGGACATGCTGAGAGATTCGGGCAGCTGACGCTGGCGATACTATTCCCTATTCTATTGGTTTTCGTTGTTAACAAATTTCGTGATAGGCGTTTCATTTTAACTTTTATGGTGGTCTTTTGTGCAACTCCGACTCTAAGTTTCTATGGGTCAATGTTGTCGTGATGCTGAGCTAGAATCAGAATAGGAGACTAAGGCCAACCAAAAATGCGCTGTGTTCCATTTTGAATATTTTTCTTGTTCTACAGTGCCTAAAGTGAAGTAGAGGTAATCCACTATCTATTTGGAATATGTGAATGGTAACTAAATCTAAGTATTTTTTCCTAGCTTCTTTCGTTACAGTAAGCGTAAATTTTCTTACGTTACCTCTCTTTACAGCTTACCTTTCGCCGTCTGATTATGGCTTAATTGGATTGTTTATGTTGTTTGGTAGCACGGTTGTTAACTTGTTTAGCTTTGGATTAAATACTGCTAGCTATGGGTTGTTTTTCAAGTTGACGACAGAAGGCTTTAGATATCTCAATACTACCGTATTTATTTTTTTGATTGTCGTATTTTCGCTGGTTGGGATTTGTTTGATTTTTCCCTTTGCTGAATCCATATCGAATTATCTCTTTGACGGAAAGTTGAGCTCAGACGTTTTGATACTATCCTTTTTAAATGGGTGCCTCGCTTATTTCTACGTTTACTATGGGCAACTTCTTGTAGCGCAAGAAAGATCATTGACTTATGCATGTGTTGTGATTTTTCAAGTCTCGCTAAATGCGTTGGTTACATTTTATTTTTTAGCTTTTCAAAACATGAGCTTTATGGGGGCGATTTTCGGAGCTTTAATTGCAAATGCTACAGCTTTTATAATTATGCTGCTTTGCAATTATGAGTCATTTGTTTTGAACGTTTCTTTTGAAAAAATATTAAGGGCGCTCAAGTTCGGATGGCCAGAAATGCCTAATATAGTAGTGTCTATTCTATATGGCGGTTTTGATAAGACGATGTTATTGAATTACAAGGGTTTAAATGAGGTAGGACATTACGAGTTTGGAGGTAAATTTGCTGGTATTTTGAAAATTTTTATGGACGGTATGGGTAAAAGTTTTTCGCCACTTTTTTTAAAAAAGATTAAGACGAGTAATGAGGAGGATAAGCGAGACATTATCAGTAACTTTTACGTTATGGCGTTTATTGTGACTTTTCTGGGACTCTGCATATCTTATTTTTCTGAAGAGGCTCTAATAATACTTACGACCAGAGAATATTATGCTGCAAAATATATTGTTCCAGTTCTAGTTATTTATTATCTGTTTGGATTGCTGGGTCAATTATCTATGAACCAATTGATTGCAGCGGAAAAGCTTTATGTACTTGCCCCCATTTCAGCTTCTGGTTTGGCGTTGAATGTGGCAATGAATGTTTTGTTAATCCCGGCATATGGCGCGATTGGCGCTGCAGTAGCAACTGCATTTTCTGCTCTGATTAAGTCAATATTGCAGGCTTACTTTGGCAATAAAGTGTCGCCATTATCGGTAGGGTTCCTGAAATTATTTAGCTTGTATTGTTTATTATTCTTATTTATGATTCTCGGTTATTTTATAATGATGAGTGAGATATCGTTCTTAGTTAAAGCAGCAATTAAACTTCTACTTCTTCTCGTTTTTTTTGCGATGGGAGTGAAATTTAAATTTGTTGAGTTTTCTTGGGTTACTCAATCTGTAGCCTCCTTGAGTTCCGCAGTCAAAGTTCTGCTACTTAAGCGCTAGTGTTTACTAAAATACCTAATAATGGAGACTGAAAGTTGAAAACTTTTTTAAAGAGAACGTTGTTCGCTTTTTTTTCGATTTTATTTATTCCCTTAAAGAAATTTGTTCCAAAGGGTAATATTATTATATTGGGTGGATCAAGCAGATATAACTATAAAGACAACACTCGCTATCTGATAGAGTACTTACATCTAAAAGGAATGACGGGCCTATATTGGGTGACAGATTGCATCGAGATCAAAGCTCACTTGGATCATCTGGGTATTGAGCATATTGGCTGGAAATCGCCATTTAAAATGCTCTGGATCTCTTTGAGAGCTCGAATCGTTATAGATACGGGTAATAATTTTTTTAACCCCTTCGACATCATGAGTTCACATAAAAGTATTAAAATAAGCACTATGCACGGGAATGGTCCAAAAGTAGCAGTGTCCAGATTTCATCCGCCAGACAATCACAAAATTGGTCTTCAGCAAATACAACAGATGTATGCCTTTGATCATGTTAATTACCCCAGTTCATATTCTTCCTCTCAAATTGGAAAGAGAGTACATTTATTACCCGATCAGAAGATTATTTCACTGGGTTATCCGAGATGTGATCAGTATTTCGATGTTAGCTATGTTGAATCGAGATATAAAGAAAAAAAGGTTGCTACTTCGATGTGCTCTTTGGTTAACGAGACCTCCAAGGTCATTTTGTATACTCCGACATGGAGACCTTATGACTACGATTTCCCACTTTCCTTGATGTCGGGCTTCGACTTGGAGGTTTTTGATAAGTGGCTCGAAATCAATGATGCATTTTTCTTTTTCTCGATTCATACAGCGCAAAAACCAAAAAACATCCCAGAGAATCTTAAAAATATAATAAACATAGATTCGAATTTACCTTTTTATGATACTAATGAATTTTTGCTTGAGGTAGATGTTTTATTGAATGATTACTCAACAACCTCTACTGATTTTGCAATACTTAATAGGCCCCAGTTATTTTTTATGCCTGACTATGATTATTATAAAGAAGATTGTGGTTTTGTAGAGGAATACAATCAGGTTCTCTCCGGAAAAGAAGTAAAATCTCAAAAGGAGTTGATAAATAGTCTTGAATATATTTTTTTGAATAAGGACGCCTATCTTCAAAAATATCAGGATAAAACAAGGGAGCTGTTAGACAAGTACTATGACGTAAGTCAGCAGAATGCGTCAAAAAATTTCCATTCCTTTATCGAAGATTTACTGAATACCTAACACACAGCGTCTAGAATGGACTATCTGAATAGTGGCGATCGGGAACTACTCTGGACATCACCTGTCACATACACACTTTATATTATGGGCTTTTATGAAAATCATATTTTTTGTTGAAAATAATCACGCTGGTGGGATGGACTCATTTTTTGCAAATGTTATAAATAATTGGCCTCATGAGGAGGACGATCTATGCTTGATTTGTAACAAGGGTCATCCTGGGCTTCCTTTTATAAAAAAATCAGTTCAGCGGGAATGTGAATATATCGATCATGATATACCTCTTAATATCGACATTGTCGATAGATTGTTTGGTTGGTTACCTTTTAAGTTACGTAGGCTGCTTCGCCCATTCGTTCGAGTATTGCTCTCGTATTTCCAGTTAAAGAGGTTACGCACCTTATTTATATCTTCTGGTGGCGATAAATTGCTAGTGGTCAATGGAGCTTATCCTGGGGGAGAAACTTGTCGACTAGCAAATATAGCGTGGGACAATTTGGGTCGGGCTAAGAGTGTCCATAATATTAGAAATTTTGCTATCCCTCCGCGTTTAGGGTTTGGCTGGTATGAAAATTGGATTGACCGCCGGCTCAACAATTGTGTTCATTCTTATATCGGAGTGTCTAAATGTTGTGCAGAGTCTTTAAGGCTCCGACCTACACTAAAAAATAGCAGTAAAATATGCCACATTTACAATGGGGTCCCTCTCCCATCTATTGATGAAACTCAGACTCCATCATTTAAACTCCGAGAAAGACTAGATATTGGATCCTCTCCCTTATGTCTCATGCTTGGTACATATGAGCAGCGCAAAGGGCATGAATTTTTGTTTAAAGCCTTCGCAAAGACGAGCGTCCAACATCCTGATGCTCACTTAGTGATTTGTGGCGACAGTACTTATGAAGAGAAAGCTAAGGTAGAAAAACTCAGGACATTGTTGGCGCCATCGGCGAATATTCATATGTTAGATTTTGTTGCGGATGGAAAAAAATTAATTAATCAAGCCGATATGCTTGTCGTGGCCTCTCAAGAATGGGAATCTTTTGGCTGGACTGTCATTGAAGCGATGGTTCGCGGCGTTCCTGTGGTGTCAACTAATGCTGGCGGTTTAGCTGAAGTTGTTGGTCCTGATGGCGAGGCCGGCTTTAGCGTGGATCGGGATGATTCAAATCGCTTTTCTGATTGTATGAGTGAACTTATATCAAATACTCAGCGGCGAAGTGCAATGGGTGAAAAAGGTAGGCTAAGGGTTTCTAATATGTTCACAGTGGGGCGAATGGCATCAGAGTATTCCAAAATATTACGCTAGAAATAATTTCCTTTAAGAGTTAATAATTATAATTTGTGTCAGTTTTGAAGTGTCTATAATGTCTAAACTTATGTCTCGAGGGTAAAAGTAAATAATATGTGTGGAATTTTCGGCGTTATAAATAATGACAGTCAAAGTATTACTAATAGTACGATGCAAGCTATGGCTGACCGTATGATTCATCGAGGTCCAGATGATCAAGGTATCATTAGTGGGCCCAATTGGTCAGTTGGGATGCGTCGACTTTCAATTATTGATTTGGAAGGTGGACATCAACCGATTTCAAATATCGACGATACTCTGCACCTAGTCGCAAATGGCGAAATTTATAACTACCTTGATCTCAAATCGGACTTAATTGATCTTGGTTATCATTTTAAGACTGAATCTGATGTGGAAGTTATTATCCACCTTTATGCTGAATATGGATATGAAGCTATCCACCATCTTAATGGTATGTTTGCGTTTGCGTTATTTGATGAGAATAAAAATACTTTATGGATTGCTAGAGATAGACTCGGAATTAAGCCTTTATACTATGGTTGGCGTTCTAATACTTTTGGTTTCTCTTCTGAGCTAACTGGCTTGGCGCAACTACTGAAGTCTAAGCTCTCTCGAAAGGGGGTAGTAGAGTTTCTCGGTTACTCGTATATTCCGGCGCCAAATACAATTTATGAAGGGATTAAAAAATTGATGCCTGGCGAAGAAATGGTATTGAAAAATGGAAAGGCGATCTTTAATCGTTATTGGGAATGCAAGGCATCTGAAAGCTGGGATCATGGAGTGGATGCTGCGGTTGAGCGTTTAGATGAATTACTGCATGACTCAATAAAACTGCAAATGATTAGTGATGTGCCATTAGGCGTATTCTTAAGTGGTGGGGTAGACAGTAGTGCTATTGCTTCATATGCCGCTGATCTTAGTAATGGTATTCCGCTTGAAACATTTACAATTGATTTTGAGGGTAAGGGAGGTGAAGATGCCCAATTCGCAGATGAGATAAGTCGTAAGCTGGGTACCAATCACCACAATATCACTGTCAACCCTCAAGAGCAGTTTGACTCGCTTGAGGAATTAATTTGTCTTATGGATGAACCCATGTCTGATAGTGCTATTGTGCCCACCTACATGTTGTCCAAAGCTGCTAGAGAGAAAGGTATGAAAGTTTTATTATCTGGGGCGGGTGGCGATGAGATTTTTGGCGGATATCCTCGACATTTTCCAAGTAAAAAATTTAGTGCAGCATGGTTTGCTGGACTACCCCGTCCTGCTCGAGAGATTTCTGCGCATGCATTAGGAATGATAAATCCAGCTCATCGAGTTCGACTTAAAAATTCTGCAAGGAATTTTGCTACAAACATATCAGGCGTTAACTATTCGCTACTGTCAGATGCGTTGCGCTCTTCTGATGATTTTTCTCAATTATTAGGTAAAATTGATTACGATTTTATGGGAGCTAAATCGAAAGATGCGTACACTTTGATGGGCTTGGATGTTAACGACTACTTACCTAATAACGTTCTTACGCTTACAGATAAAGCAACGATGGCAGCCTCAGTAGAGGGTAGGGTACCTTTGCTTGATCATAGAATTGTCGAATTTGCATTTTCTCTACCTCAGGGCATCAATTTGCTCAATCAGAATCAAAAAGGCCTGTTTAAGCAAACGCTGAATTCTAGACTTCCGCCTGATCTTTTATGGAGAAAAAAAGAAGGATTTAATGCTCCTATTCATTCTTGGGTTAGTAAATATCCCGAGCGCATAAGAGATGAATTGCTGGGACGCCTGTCACCTTTCTTGGCTGATATAGTTGATGTTAAAGTAATTGAAAAGTGGTTATCACATCCTAGATTACGCAGACAGGGTGGGTCGACTCTATACGCTCTTTTTGTTCTCAATCGTTGGGTCAGAACTCATGAATATATTTAATTTCTCGATAAGCGGAAAGCCAAGGTTTAAAATATCAAGTAAGATTTTCTTGCATACTGGTCAAAACTGGCTTTATTATTTATGTGCTTACTTAACTACTATAGCGCCCATATGGACAATAAAGTTAATTTAATCTCCAACATAGTCAACATTTTCGTAAGTTACTTTTTCGCCGAAAAATGAGATGTTTTTGTAACATCAACATCAACATCAACATCAATATCAAAGGAACTTTATTTATGCCTAAATTTAATGCCAAACTCCTGGATGGTTCAGAATCAACCGAAAACAAAGATAATAAAAATTGGTGGCAGAGCAATCCCATGACATATGATTGGGACAAAAAGCTGGGTGAGCCTGTTTTCGACAAAAAATATTTTCAAGACATCGATGAAATTTTTGGTGATGGACACAGTCTTGTCAATAACCCAAACTGGCCAAACGGTAGCATTTTGGAAAATTTCATACCTTATGAATCTTTTCGGGGTGAGCGCGTATTGGAAATTGGCTGTGGAGCTGGTTTAGTTTCGAGTCACATAGCGCGGTCTGGTGCAAAATTACATGCCATTGATCTTACAGAGCAAGCAATATTGATGACGAAGAAGAGATTTGATTTATCTAATTTGACTGGTGATATTCGTCAAATGGACGCAGAAAATCTAGAATTTGAGGATGACTCCATGGACGCCATTGTATCTTGGGGAGTTATTCATCACTCTGGGAATATGGTTGCAATTCTTGATGAGATCTATCGTGTTTTGAGACCTGGTGGACGCGCTTTCATCATGGTATATAACCAAAATAGCTTGCGTTACAACGTCTATTGCCGTTTTTGGCTAGGAGTCATGAAGTTGAAGTTGCTATCCAATACGGTTGAAGCGGTAGCAGGAAGTGTTACTGATGGTTATATTGCTAGGCATCTAAATAAGAACGAGTTTGAAGAGTTGGGTTGTAAGTTTTCTTCCATACAGATTACTTTTTCGGATGAGAAGACAACCATACTGAAATACTTATTTGGTATCGGTAAAGTATTTAGGCCTTTTTACATCATAACAAGACCTTTTGAGCGGTGGTTAGCAAAGCGTTGGGGCTGGTATCTTGAGGCTACACTCGTCAAATGAGGTATAAAAGTAATCTGTTTGCACAGGGTTGCAGTTGTAACCGGTTTAAAAGAGCTTAACCCAAGCTTTTCTCTGAGGATTTGTAATGTCCGACTATAAGAATATGCTATCGTCGTTGCGATCGCCCTCAAAAGTTGCATCCTTCGCTTGCATCGTCTTTATTGCCATTTATCGCGCAGCATCAGTTAGATTTTTACGAGGGTTTATGGTCCCATATCCCCCTGAGATGGCTAATTTAGCAATGCAAATCTCTGACGTTAATTTAAGGAATTTTGATTATAAGTTAGAAGATACGAATATTTTCAAATTAAAGTTAGCGATTGGTCATTTGGTCTTTGATTCAAGTCTAGGTTGGAAGCAAGAGTTTAGTTCCCACGAAGAATTCGTCTCTCTACATCGCTGGAATTGGTTACTCAGAGGTGTTGATGATAACCATCAACTCTTAGACGTTGACGATGGGATGGCATTAATTCGGTCTTGGTTGACTGACATGGGGGTTAATCCAAGAGGTGAGGCAAGCCAAAGTTATACTGTAGGGGAAAGAATTTCCAATTTATGCTTATTTTCAAGGCAGAAGTCTGGGAAATGGAATTCTATTCCAGATGATATTAAAGAAGCATTGCGATACAAAGCTAAGTTTTTAGCTCATCGTCTTGAATTTCTTCCAGGAAATTTAACTGGTAATCATTTAATTAATAATGCACGGGCGCTTCTTTTGGTAGGCCACTCCTGTGACTTGAAGAGTGCAAGAGTACTTTCTAGAGCTATTCTTACATCACATTTAAAAACTATTATTGATAACCAAGGTTTTTTAAGAGAGGGATCGTCTCATTATCAGTTTTTAGTCACAAGGTGGTTACTTGAGATAAGAATGATTTCCGAAGAACTCAGAGACTTTGAGACTCTGAATATTATTAGATATTGGCTACCCAAAATGGTTAATGCCTGTGAGTTTTTCTTAGTAGAGAGCTCAGAAAATCATAAGGAGATGGTGCTATTTGGTGATATTTCTCCTGATTGTGAGCCTAGCTGGTTAATTGATATTACCAACAGTCCTTTAGCTCAGTTTGATGATCATTCTAATAGTATGCTTTTGACCGGGTGGGCGAGGTTATTTGAAGATTGGATTAGAGATGAGTCAGTTCAATGGCTCAATTTACCTTTAATCGATTCTTTTTGGTATGAAAACGTAACCAATGGTTGGTACCGATTAGATTATTGTGATTGGGTTGCGATCTGGCATGTCGATTCTCCATCTGGTTCCCCCATTGCATCTCACGCCCATTCGGATTTTGGATCGCCAGTCATATACCTCAGTGGCAAGGAGGTTCTTATTGATGTAGGGCGCTTTGAGTATGAAAATAATGAAATGAGTACGTATGGTGTTCGTGCAAATGCCCACTCGGCTCTTTTGATCAATGGGTTACCAATGGTGCTTTCGCGAAGAGATCATTTGTTACCTACATTTTACCGTGATGCACATACCGATGTATCATTCAAAGAGGAAGCAGATCTTTGTAAAATCACTATTAAACATGATGGGTTTAAACGAATTAAAGGTGATATTGGATGGCACACTAGGGAATTTACGTTTACCGAAGGGCGTTTAAAAATTTCAGATCTTGTAGAGGGCACTGGAGAGTTTTTAGTAGAAACGTTTTTTCAAATACCTGCATTATTGGAGAGTATTAACGACACTACGAGAGTTCAACTACTTAATAGTGATATATATCGAAATAATGAGGTCCAATTTGATATGAGTGAAGCAGCTGGTAAAGTAGATTATTTGATTGGATCAGATGAGCCCGTCGGTGGTTGGAGATTTAGATCGTTTGGAGAAAAGGAATCATCAGTAACGATAAAACTTTCATCATTAGTTGATCTTCCGTTCAAGTCTAAATACGAGATATCACGAAAACAAAAGTGAGGAATGTTATCCTCGAGCGAATTTAAAACATCTTAATTAGTAATTCGAGTTCAACATAAATCTATGACGAAAATATCAGTAGTTTGCCCCACCTATAATTCAGAAAATTTTGTTGAGAAAACCTTATTTTCCGTTTTTCAACAAACGAGACTTCCGGATGAGTTAATCCTTATTGATGATGGTTCCAATGATAGCACTGTCAGTTTATTGAGGAATTTAATTTCCAATTATGGGGAACATATTAAATGTATGATTATTGAAAATAATCATAGAGGTCCTGGAGCTGCTAGAAACACAGGCATTATGGCTGCGACAGGAGATTGGGTGGCATTTCTTGATTCTGACGATTTGTGGTATCCACAAAAACTTGCTGAGGCTGAAAGTAGGTTGAGAGAATGTCCGGGTGTGAATTTCTTGTGCCATAACGAAATTAGTAAATTGGTGAGTGGTAGCGAAAAACGACTTGAATACGATAAAAAATATAATGTAACTAGGCCATTACCTCAGCAGTTATTTCATGCAAATTTATTCTCAACCTCCGCCGTTATTTGTAAGCGACAGATATTGGTGGATAGTAATGGATTTGATGAACATCTTATGTCAGCTCAGGATTACGAGCTTTGGTTGAGACTTTCACCAAGTATTAATGTCATGTTTATTAATAGAATTTTAGGTGAGTATGTTCATAGAAGCGGCAATATTACTTCAAGAAATTATAAAAATAGATTTAAAAATGAAGTAAAAATTGCCTTTAAACACAGACATCTAGTTAATAGACCAAGGTTATTGTTGCGGCTTTTACGAATTGTAATTTCGTTTAGCTTGCAGCTAATTAGGGCTCAAAAATGATTCTTTCCAGACCTTACCCTGATTATAAAGCCCTTTTTTCAAGTCAGGAAGTAATTCCAGAAATTTATAGTAAATTGTCTTTTTACTCTTCTGGGCGGTATGCAATGTTAGCTGGACTAAAACTTTTAGGTGTAAGGCCAAAGGCTGTCATTCTATTACCCGCCTATATTTGTAATTCCTTAGTTTCGGTCTTAAGGGAATCAGGTTTTCGAGTTGTTTTTATTGATATTGAGCCAAATCTTCAGCTAGACGTTGATAAAGTAGTTTCCAATATAGAATTGTATGATGTTAATGTTTTGGTAGTAGTCCATTATTTTGGAATTTCATGTGACCTTCATGAAATTCTCATACAGTGTCGCCTGCGAGGTGTGACATTAATAGAGGATTGTTGTCATAGCTTTTTGACTAGTGAAGATGGGGTGTCAATCGGTAACGTAGGCGATGCTGCGATTTACAGTCTTCGAAAGACTTTACCCATTTCCGATGGTGGTGCTTTGCAATTAAACAAACCATTATTAGACGCGCCCGTGGAAGTTTTTTCGTCAAACAAATCCAATACTTTTGTTTACTTGGCCATGCGTTGCTTTGAACGGTTCATAGCTAAGTCAAGGCTAGTTAATTTGTATTCACCTTTCGTAGGTCGACTCAAAAGGAAATTTTTTGTACAAAGCGGTACTAACGTCCAAGGATCAATTCGAACATCAGATTTATTAGAGTCTATGCCGTCTTTTCAGCTAAAGAGATATTTAGGTAATCAAATTTATCTTCAAAATATAAAATCAAAAGTTATTAGTAATTATCAATTTCTAACAAAGGTCGGATCTGATGATATGTTAGAGGCCTTTATTCCTATTCTAAAACCAGATTGTGTGCCGCAATGGATCCCATTTTTGGACCATAGTGAAAAAGCGGTAAATTGGTTGCGAAATAGAGGTGTTGGCGCATCTCGATGGCCATGGCATGAACTTCCGTCTGAAGTAAAAACTTTGGAAGACAAATATCCTAATAGTTGTGAACTTGATCGAAAATTAATGCTTTTGCCAGTTCACCAGAGCTTAAAGATTGATGACTTAGAAAAAATGAGTTTTTTAATTAGTGAATTCAGATGTCATCTTAGGTCCAATCAAAAATAGAATTTAGACAACTTAATTGAATCAGGTGTTTTTAGTGAATAGTATTAGAAGTGAATGGATAACCATTGACCAGTATCTGGCAGAATTAGTAAACTTAGATACTGATCAATTAACGATATATCATCAACGTCCATGGTTAGAGGCTGTGGCACAAGGTTTTGGGTGCACAATAAAATATGTCCGTAGTTTTGACCCGGACGGCACTGTCGCACTGTCGCCATATATGAATATGCAAAAAGGTCCATTTTCCTTATTAGGGTCACCTTTAAGCGGTATGTATACTGAATTCTCTGGACCGTTGTTTAGCGAAAAAGCAAATATGGCTACTCGGCTATCGGTAGTCAGGTCCCAGCACAATTACATCTCTGTTGGTCAGCAATATGTTGAGTTGGGGGTAAAGGGACTTTGTAATGCAGACAATCATTGGGGGCTAGAGTTAGAGAAACTTAATTATTCTTTCATCTCTCGGCCGTCACTTTTAATAGATCTGGCCCTAGGTGAAGAGGTTGTTTGGAGTGGATTTAAGAGTCGCGCTCGCAATATGATCCGTAAAGCTGAGAAGGCAGATCTAGTCGCCCATACGATTACTCCCACTCAAGATTGGATCGAGGAATACTATGGTCTGTTAAAGGAAACATTCGAGAGGCAGGGTCTTTCTGCTCCGCATCCGTTATCTTTTTATAGACAAATTGAGACTTTAGCTGAACAGGGTCTTGCAATATGTGTGGACGTTCGAACGGAAGCTAAAATAGCCGCTGGAGCTATCTTCTTAGTGGATGGCCGTAGGATGATGTATTTTTCAGGAGTGGCGACTAAAGATGGAATGCGTTTAGCTGCTCCCTCACTTATTCAGTGGCATGCTATGCAGCAAGCAATTGCAAATAATATACTTGACTATGATATGGGTGGCTTAGGAGTGGAGTCAATTGACAAGTTCAAACGGAGTTTTGGTGGGTCTGAAATTCACCATTCACGTTGGGTATATAGCTCGAAAATATTTAAATTGGTTGAACCGGTTGGTCGATGGTTAGCGCGGAAAGGTTTTATTAGGGTCGGGGGATCCTAATATGAGTATCAGTTCCCCTCTAGCAGCGCCTAGTTATCTTATGCCGCTCGTTTTACATAAACTGGTTAAAGGCAATCCAACCTCTTGGGAGGATGTGAACCAAGAAGTCTTTACAAAACTTGTTGATTTTGTCAGACCTTTTTGTTCCGTTATCGGCATTGATAATCCTCAAGTTAATGGTTGGAGCCTTACTTTTGATGATGGAAATTTGTCCGATTACGACATAGCATTTCCTATCCTGGGTGAGCGTGGAGTGAGAGCAACATTTTTTTTAATAGTGGATAAGATTGGAGAAGATGGCTATCTGAACTGGGCTCAAATTTCTGAAATGAATAGACATGGAATGAATTTTGGATCTCATAGTCTGACTCATCAAAGTATGGTGAAGTTGTCTCAAAATATGATGATGAACGAGTTCGTTCAATCAAAGCATCTACTGGAAGACAAACTAGGTATTGAAATAACCTCATTTTCCTATCCTTTTGGTGAATACACGAGTGAAATAAATAAGTTTTGTTTTGATGCTGGATATCAATTTGCATTTACTTCAAAGCATGGCGTAGTGAATGAAAAATCTGCACTTATACCGAGGAACTCTATAAACTCCAGTATGCAATGGGATGATGTTGTCGCTATTCTCAACCTTAAAATGCACACTCGTCTTCGCTGGGTATTAGAGGACAATGCCATAAAAGTGATCAAGAATATTATTGGTCGTGAGCGGTATACTTATTTTCGAGACAAAGTATTAAATGAATAATTATGGTTTGAAATCAACAAGTAGGCCGTTAACAATCACTGTGGTGATGGCTTCTTATTCAGGCGATGATCCTGAATGGCTATTCCTAGCTGGTGAGTCTGTGTTTACTCAGACGCGAAAGCCTGAGGAGTTAATTGTTGTCTTCGATGGTCCGGTCGGTTCAGCGCATCGCAAGGCTGTTAAACGTTTAGCTTTAATAGGAAAAGTCGTTGAGATACAGCTAGCAGAAAATGTTGGTCCAGGATTAGCGCGTCATAGGGGCATATTAGGTGCGAGTAATGAAATTATCGCAATAATGGATGCCGATGACATTTGTAGACCAGATAGATTTGCAAGTCAGTTATCTATTTTGAGGAATGGATTATCTCATGTTGTGGGTGGCTGGATAAGTGAATTTCATTTGTTTCCCGGAGATATGAACGAACTTAGAAAGGTTCCAGAAAGTCATGATGCAATTTTGGCATTCGCAAGAAAAAGGACGCCTATGAATAATGTGTCAGCCATGTTTTTTAAGGATGCATATCTAGATACTGGGGGATATGGTGATATGCGGGCCAATGAAGATTATGATTTATATGTGCGAATGCTTATAAAGGGGTATATCTTTTATAACATCCAGAAAGTTTTGGTAGACGTTCGCGGTGGATCTAGTATGACTTCTAGGCGAGGTGGAGTATTCCAAGTGCCAGATGACGCGAAAATGTTTTTTAAAATGTACCAAAATGGTTTTATTAGCTTTTTAGAAGCTCTATTTAATACTGGAGTAAGGGCTTTGGCTAGAACCTTACCAAACGCTTTAAGAAAGGCCCTGTATCAAATTTTTCTTAGAGATTAGTCAATGACGATGTTTTAGTCTAAGGAGCGGCTATATAATAAAATCAGGATTATTTTATAATGAGGCATAATATTCTACCTCACATAAAGACACCTCAGTGTATGAAGTTCACTAATAGTATGCTTCAAAAGGGTGGGATGATTTTTTTGAATACAAATGGCTGGTGGCGACCAAATGCATTAAAATCGAAGGAAGAGCAATCCTTTGAGTCTACCGATTTGAATGCCTTAGATGTTGCTAAGGACTTTGAGTCTTACTAAATGATGTTAAAAACAAATAATAATTAATGAATCTGAAATTAAGTCCCATAATGATATCAGCCAAGCATCACGTATATCTATACTTAAAAGTATTCTAGGACTATGTTCACCAATGACAATAATTCATGTTGGTTGCGGCTTAGGTTTTACAGCGCATGAACTAAACCGCTTTTTCCCCGCGGCACAATTGCTAGGAATAGATGTTTCTAATGATGCTGTTGAATATGGAAAAAATAAATTCGGCAATTGCGAATTTATTTCAGAGGCAATTGACCCAGATGACGAATCAAAAAAAACATTCTGATGATTTGATTTGTGCCTTTGAGTTTTATCCTTTTACACGAACGGGCAATGTTGATGACCATAAAAATTATTTAATTTACATGATGAGTTGGCTCAATGAAGGGGGCCAGTTTGTTATTTTCCAGGTCTGGGATAGAGAGGAAAGCTTGTCAGTAAATTTTGATCAGTTAGTGGGTTTTTTTCCTACATGGAAATTCGCAACTTATGAAATGCCAATTAGAAAAATTGGTAGATTGATCAGGAATAGACGGTTGGCAAACCTTATATCTAAAATTATTCAGCTCGCGCTGGGTGTAATGACTGGAAGAAAAATAGCTAAACACATACTTATTACGATCGAAAATAAAAACGTTTGACTATCAACTGGTCTCCATATTTTTCTGGTCAGCATGACGTGGCCTAATGGATTAGAACAGCCTAATTAAAAGATAATACTCAAAACTTGGGCAACTAAAATGACACAAGAAAAATGTACCCTGAAAAATTCAAACTAGACTCGATCATCTTAATGATGGAACAAGAATACACCAAAGCGGAGTCGGTACGTTGCCTAGAGATCAACCCTAATTTGTTCATGCAATGGATAGGTAATCCTCGATAAATAACGGAGATCAAGAGTGGAATTTTCTCGTAAACTATATGAAAGAGATCTACATGAATAAATCAAGTTATTCTGATAGTCAAATACTGGCTATCATCAAGTAGGTTAAAAGTTGTTAGGACGAAAGTCGGAGAGTTAAAATGCATGCCGAGGAGCGATTAAAGTCTGAAATCATTCACGAAGCCATGGAAAACAACTGGTACCGCGGCATTGCTTGATCGATTACTTCATCATTCACATATCGTTCAAATATCGGGTGAAAGTTATCGATTAAAGAGAAAGCAATCGGCAGGCATTGTGCCAACCAATATTGCCAGCAGGGCCATGTTAGAAAATAATGTAACGGCCTAGATGGGTCAAATTTGAATCGGCGTTTAAAGCCCAAAGTGGGTCAGTTTTAAGTCGGCGTTGACACAGCAGCTTACGCATCTACTTTTAACCTAGGTTATTGATGGGAGGCTTGCCGTAAAGCAGGCGTTTTGGTGCCGCTGCTGCTCTTGAGTCTATTCTACCTAACAGTGCCATTAAGAAAGCTTTGGAGAAGATGTTTTGAATAATCTGATTTTATTGGAGTTAAACGAATTAAATTTTGATGTTGCTCGAAATTATATTGATGCAGGAGTCTCCTTACCCGGATTCCACAAAATGGAATCGGCTGGATTAATAACTACAGAAGCAGAAATAGAATACGAAAATCTAGAACCATGGATACAATGGCCATCTGTCCACACAGGTAAAAAGTTCAAAGAACACAAAATATTTAGGTTAGGCGATTTTGTAAATTGTACGGACGAGCAATTTTTCGAGAAGGTAGAAAGTGCTGGCTTCAAGGTTGGAGCTGTAAGCCCTATGAATGCGAGTAATAAATTAAAAAATCCTGCATATTTTATACCTGATCCGTGGACAGTGACGGCAAGTGACGGCAGCTTCTTAAGTCGAACTATAGCTTCAGCGATTTCACAGGCTGTAAATGATAATTCAAAGTCTAGGTTGACAGTATCTACCGTATGTAGTCTCGGTATGGCATTCCTCGCACTAGTTCGACCCATCCGATTCATTCCATTGCTCAAGTACGCTTTTGTAGCGCTAGGTAAGCCGTGGCGTAAAGCATTGTTTTTGGACATGCTTTTATATGAGATTCACAGGACCTTGTTCAAATGGAAAAAGCCTCATTTTTCCACTTTATTTTTGAACGCTGGGGCTCATATACAACACCATTATTTCTATAATTCTCCCTTTGTAAGCGCTCCGCAATTAAGGAACCCAGATTGGTATGTTGAGAAGAGTGTAGACCCGATCCTAGAAATGCTGATTGTTTATGACGAGATGCTTTTGGATTTACTTAATCTTCCGCGTACAGAGATAATTGTCGCTACAGGCCTATCTCAAAAACCATATGAGGAATTAAAGTATTATTACCGATTAATCGATCACACTGGATTTTTGACTGCTATTGGGATTGACTTCCTTAATGTGACGCCACGTATGACGAGAGATTTTTTGATGTCGTTTGATTCTGAAGAGAAGGCCTGTGCTGCAGAGAAAACACTTGCGTCGATTTTGGTGGATAATGATATTAGGTTATTTGGAGAAATTGATAATAGAGGAAGAGATGTTTTTGTGGTGTTAAGTTATCCATATGAAGTTACTAAGGATACTTTAATCAATTTTCCAGCAAGCAAATCACCTCTCAGTGATCACGTCAGTTTTGTTGCCATTAAAAACGGTGAACATCAGAGCAAAGGTTTCGCGTATTTTTCTGAGGGTATATCTAAATATTCTCCACCTACAGGTAGTCATGTTTCCGAGCTACATAATACCGTGCTGCAATTTTTTAATATTCCTGATTAAGCGAAATACGTCATATGCTCCACTTTCGAAGGCATTTCATCACAATCGAATTGGTCTGCTACCGCCCGCTATGCATTATTTTTTATATAGACTCGTCTTGCTCCAACAAATCAGGTCCAGCAGTCATCCTATCGGAGTAACCACGCAATAAACGTCGCCAGACGTGCCCTGTTGTTCGCCGTACAGTGGATTGCCACAAGCTAATTCGCTATCAGTACAATGCTATTTCCCGCCTCTCTAAGGCCATTCGGCCCGGATAAAAAGTAACAAAACGAAGCCAGTTTAGAATGTGCATATTTTAGCCTAGGGCCTTTTCTGGCCTACGATAAATGCCTTTATCGTGTTTTATAAAGGATATTGTTGGTATTATTATGTAGACGGTACTCCACCAAAAACCTTCACACCCAAACTGCTCGGCAGAGTTAGCTAAAATCAATTATAATCTTCGTCAAACTGCTTTCAATTACGGATTGACATGAAAATTGCACTAATAACAGGTGTTACAGGCCAAGATGGCTCCTACTTAGCTGAATTTCTATTGGAAAAGGGCTATGAAGTTCACGGTATCAAACGCCGTTCCTCATCTTTCAATACTGAGCGTATTGATCATATCTATGAAGACCCTTCTGTCCATGACAATCGATTCCATCTGCACTATGGCGATTTGTCTGATTCATCAAACCTCACCCGCTTGGTTAAAGAAATACAGCCAGACGAGATCTATAACTTAGCAGCTCAATCTCATGTCGCAGTCTCTTTTGAAGCGCCAGAGTACACAGCGGATGTAGATGGTTTAGGTACGCTGCGTATCCTTGAGGCTATTCGGTTTTTGGGACTGGAAAAGAAAACTCGCTTTTATCAAGCATCTACTTCTGAGCTGTTTGGTTTGGTGCAGGAAACACCCCAGCGTGAAACAACACCTTTCTACCCGCGCTCTCCGTATGCTGTAGCGAAAATGTATGCCTACTGGATTACCGTTAACTACCGTGAATCGTATGGTATGTATGCGTGTAATGGTATTTTGTTTAATCATGAATCGATGCGCCGTGGTGAAACCTTTGTAACACGTAAGATTACCCGTGGGCTGGCTAATATTGCTCTGGGTTTAGACTCCTGTTTGTCCTTAGGCAATATGGATGCATTGCGTGATTGGGGGCATGCTAAAGATTATGTACGTATGCAATGGATGATGTTGCAGCAAGATCAACCCGATGATTTTGTAATTGCCACGGGCAAGCAGATCTCTGTACGTGAGTTTGTGCGCTTGTCTGCCCGTGAACTGGGTGTGGAACTAGACTTTCAGGGTGTAGGGCTTGATGAAATTGCAGTGGTGTCATCCATTACAGGTGATTTGGCTCCGGCTCTTTGCGTAGGGGATGTGATAATACGTGTTAACCCACGCTATTTCCGCCCAGCAGAGGTGGAGACCTTGTTAGGTGACCCGAGTAAGGCTAAAGAGCTGTTGGGTTGGGTGCCAGAAATTACCGTAGAAGAAATGTGTGCAGAAATGGTGGCTCATGATTTGGACCAAGCCAGGCAAAAGTCCTTACTTAAGTCTCATGGGTATCATGTACCCGTAGCACGGGAAAACTAAACATGGCTACACGTATTTTTGTAGCGGGACACAGGGGCATGGTGGGATCTGCCATCGTGCGCCAGTTGTCTAAGCAACTAGATGTAACCTTGTTACTCGCATCACGATCTGAACTTGATCTAACAGACGGTGTAGCTGTGCAAGCATATATGCGACTGCATAAACCGGATCAGGTTTACCTTGCAGCAGCCAAGGTTGGTGGCATTCATGCCAACAATACTTACCCAGCAGAGTTTATTGTAGATAATTTGGCGATACAGTCTAATGTTATTCAGGCTGCTTTTAGCGTAGGGGTTCAAAAGTTATTATTCCTAGGCAGCTCTTGTATCTATCCTCAGTTGGCAAAACAACCCATGAAAGAGGATTGTTTGCTCACAGGCAAGCTTGAACCTACTAACGAGCCTTATGCTATTGCTAAAATTGCGGGTATTAAGATGTGTGAATCTTATAATCGGCAATATGGTGTGGATTATCGATGTGTAATGCCTACTAACTTGTATGGAGAGAATGACAATTTTCATCCACAAAACTCCCATGTTATTCCCGCTATGATGCGACGCTTTCATGAGGCAAAGTTAACTGCTTCAGAAAAGGTTGTAGTGTGGGGCACAGGTAAACCCATGCGCGAATTTTTGCATGTTGATGACATGGCTGCAGCGTGTATCCATGTGATGAATTTACCTCATGCGGAGTTTGTTGCCGCGGTACCCAACCCTATGTGTGCGCATATTAACGTGGGCACAGGGCATGATGTAACGATTGCAGAGTTAGCCAATACTATGGCTAGGGTAGTGGGGTATGAGGGCGATATAGAATTTGACACATCAAAACCAGATGGTACGCCACGTAAGTTAATGGATGTGAGTCGGCTTAGTTCATTAGGTTGGGAGTATTCTGTGGAGTTGGAGCAAGGGCTTGGCATAACTTATGAATGGTTTTTGGGTCATTTGGATGAGCTTCGTGGATGAGATGTTAGATATGGATAAATATTTTAACCCTGTGGTAATGGCGGGTGGTGTGGGTAGTCGTTTGTGGCCTTTGTCTCGAGCGTCATTTCCTAAGCAGTATCAGCAATTGGTTGATAATGAGCGTGGGTATACCATGTTGCAGCAGACGTTTTCTAGATTGTCTGGTTTATCTGAGCTGAAACTTGGCCATAGTCAGCTTATTTGTAATCAGGATCATCGGTTTTTGGCTGCTGAGCAGTGCCGTGCAGCCAATATTGATGCTGAGATGGTGCTAGAGCCTATGGGCCGCAATACCGCTCCTGCGGTTATTTTGGCGGCTTTACGGCTGATTGAAGCGGGGACGGATGAGCCGATGCTTGTGCTTTCTGCTGATCATGCTATTGCAGATGAAGCTAGCTTTCGGTGTGCATTGGTAAGCGCACACGAATTAGCTGTATTAGGCAGCTTGGTTACCTTGGGTATTGAACCTAGCTTTGCATGTACGGGCTATGGCTACATTAAGTGCGGGGCTAATGTTGGTTATGATGCAGATAGTAGCACTGCGGGTTTTGAAGTTAATGAATTTGTAGAAAAGCCTGATGAAACCACTGCTCAAGGCTATTTAGAACAGGGTAATTACCTGTGGAATAGTGGCATGTTCATTGTGCGGCCTAGTGTGTTAATTGAAGAGGCTGCGTTGTATTGTGCGCAATTATTGCATCACTGCAGGCTCGCTGTTAAATCTGTCACCAAAGACCTAGATTTTATTCGGCTATCTGAGCAGGAGTTTGCTCAATGTGAGGATGTTTCTCTAGATTATGCCATTATGGAACACACACAAAAGGCTGTGGTAGTGCCAGTAGATTGTGGTTGGAGTGATGTAGGTGATTTGCAGGCTTTGTGGCATACCAACAAGCGCGACGATGACGGTAACGTACTACACGGGGATGTGATTTCGTTAAATAGCCGGAACTGCTTGGTTAAGGCTGACAGCAGATTAGTTGCAGTTCTCGGTGTTGAAGGTCTTGCGGTGATTGAAACTAAAGATGCCGTTTTAGTGGCGCCATTAGACCAATCGCAACAAGTGAAAGACTTGGTTGCGCAGTTACAGGGCCGTGAAGAACTAACCCACCAAAGAGAAGTCTTCCGCCCATGGGGTAGTTACGATAGTGTTGATTCTGGCCCTAACTACCAAGTGAAACGTATTACGGTAAATCCTGGTGCACGCCTAAGCTTGCAGCGCCACAAACACCGTGCAGAGCACTGGGTGGTGGTAGAGGGCGTGGCTAACGTACATGTGGATGGTGTAGATCACCTGCTCAATGCTAATGATTCGGTGTATATTCCTAAGGGTGCAGTGCATTGTTTGGCTAACAAAACAGATGCGCCTTTGCGTTTGGTTGAGGTGCAGTCTGGCAGTTATTTAGGTGAAGATGACATAGAACGGCTAGACGATGTTTATGGGCGCAGTTAACACTATTAATAGTAAAAACATGATTAACCTTCTCATTAAAATTTTGGTAGAACCATGAAAAAAGGCGGCAGCTCTGCTATTTATGTACGCCTTATGGGCGGGCTAGGCAATCAGTTTTTTCAATATGCTATGGGGCGGAATTTAGCTGATGAAAAAGGTGTGGATTTACTCCTAGATCCCCGTTATGTGAACAGAAAGGCGTTCAAGTCTGGTTTGGCGATTGAGTTATTTAACGTACGTGCCCGAATTTTACAAGATCATGAATTACCCCTGCTGCCAGAGTGGGCTTGGAAGTTATCACGTGCAGTACGACGGGTTTGGCGTCCGTTGTTAGGTTTTTATCACGAAACGGCACACCGTTATGACGCAAGTCTAACTAACCAAACCACTGGGTTGATGCTCTCTGGTTTTTGGCAGTCTCATAAATATTTTGGACTATACCAAAATTTAGTTAACGACCTCAGCCTGGTGGTGCCTCTATCTGGAAAGCAGCAAGAGCTTGCCGCGCGCATTGCTAATTGCACAAGTGTGGCACTACATGTGCGTAGAGGTGACTATGTCAGCAATAAAAAAGCGTTGAATAAACACGGGCTATGCAGCGTAGGTTATTACCAACACGCTGTAGCGCATATGAAAATGAAACTACCTACGCCCACTTTCTTCGTCTTTTCTGATGACCCTCAATGGGTTAGAGACAATATTCAACTAGATAACGCCGTGTATGTTTCTGACGAAGGCTTTGCTCAGGAAGTTGACCTAATGTTGATCTCTTTGTGCAAACACCAAATCATTGCTAACAGTTCCTTTAGCTGGTGGGGCGCATACCTCAACCAATACGAAAATAAATGTGTTATAGCGCCTTCACCTTGGTTTAATGATCCATCACTGGTAGATACCGATATGTATCCAGATCACTGGATTAAGGTGGCTAAATGACGAGCATAAGTCAAATAGGTGTTGTAGGCATTTTGCCCTATGAATCAAGAAGTGATCGAGAGCTTGGGTCTATACCTTTATCTACACTCAGTTGGCCTGGGCAATGTGTGCCAGAGGGCGACACAATTGCAGATTTGAACTATTTAGATTGTGTGGTTGTATTTCCTTCCTCTACTCGTGTGCTGTCTTTTTGGCCTGGCTTAAAGTGCAAGGTTGCTTTGTTGTTAACAGAACCCAAGGCAGTGCATCAAAAATATTACAGTTTGATATGGTTGTTACGTTTTAAATTTGATCTGATATTGTGCCGATACACAGACATTTGCCAAACATACAATAACGTTGTTCATTTTCAGCCTGCTGAATACTGGGTTAAACCAGAGCAGGTAGAAGCCTGTGTTGAAAAGGATTTGGCATGCTCATTGATTGCGTCTGCTAAAAATAAATTAGCCGGTCATAAACTACGGCACCAATTGGTTACCTGGGTAAAGGATGAAGGTATCGAATGTGATGTATTGGGTAGAGGGTATCGGCCATTTAAGGACAAGGCAGACGGGCTACTGCCATATAGTTATTCAGTGGTGATTGAAAACATTGAAGAGCCGCATTATTTTAGTGAAAAACTGCTTGATACATTTATTTGTGGAACCGTGCCAATTTATTGGGGTGCTACTAAC